>VFQR01000368.1_pt1 | contig 70631 bp, 55 predicted proteins | sample 3512321 | NCBI WGS metagenome assembly VFQR01 (sample SAMN10412374, study PRJNA504923) | tailings metagenome | isolation source: Relicate 3 Philex TSF1 revegetated site | place: Philippines: Tuba, Benguet | collected 2017-08-29 | reverse complement strand
CCGTGTACGCCAAGGAGTCGAAGGTCGTCTGCTTCATCGGCTGAACGTTCTGCGGAGGGTGCGCTATGGTAGCGGGTGCGAGGGATAAATCAGAGATTCCTCAGGAATCGGGAATCGGGAATCGGGAATCGGAAGCAGCGTCGAGCCTGCAGGCCTACGCTGCCTGCGCACGCACGGTTCAAGGTGACCAGAGCAAGAACCGTCAGACCTTGGTCGTAGGGCGCGGCGTGGCTCTTGCACATGCCGTTCACACCCAAACTCGCCCGACGGGTATGCGCCACATGAAGACTCTCGCGCCCCTGATCACGCTCGCGCTGGCAGCGGGCGTTTTTGTTGGCAACGCCCAGGCCCAGGCCCTGCCGGCCGACTGGAGTCTGAGCCCCACGCTCAGCGCCAACTACGACTGGCTGCGCGTCCAGGAAGACGCGCGTCCGTTCCCCGACGAGCGCGATTTCCGCCGGGCCCGCATCGGCATCACGCTGAAAGGTGGCGAGCGCTGGCAGCTGCGCGGCGAGCACGATGTCGAAGAGCGCACCGCGCCCGAGCTCAGCTTCCAGTGGTTCCTGGGCGGCGGTCGCCATCTGCGCTTCGGCCAGTTCAAGCACCCTTTCCTGCTCGATGACGTCATCAACGAACGCCAGACGCCGCTGATGGAGCAGTCGCTGGCCACCGCCTATGCGGTCAGCCGCCGACTGGGCGTCGCCTACGGCCAGTCGAACGAGCGGCACAGCTTCGACATCTCGCTGTTCGACAAGCGCCTCGACGGACGCTTCGAGGGCTCGGGTCTGGCGACGCGCTACACCCGCGTGCTGCGCCGGACCAGCGAGGGCCTGTTCCATCTGGGCGGCTCGCTGGCGATCGACAGCCCACGCAATGACAGCACGCGCTGGAGCACGCGCCCCGAATCCGGCATCGCCAGCCGCTCGCTGGTGGACACCGGCACCTTCGGCGGCGTCGACCAGAACCAGCGCTTCGCCGCTGAAGCGCTCTGGCTGCACGGCCCGTGGTCGGCGCAGGCCGAGCACGTGATCGGTCGCAGCACGCGCGCAGGCGCGCCCGACTTCAGCTCGGACGCCAGCTATGCCCTGCTCAGCTGGTCGCCCAGCGGGCACGCGCGCAGCTACAAGTCCGGCGTGGTGGGCGCGCCCAAGGCCGGTGAAGGCGAGATGCCCTGGGAGCTGTTCCTGCGCTTCAGCCGCATCGACCTCGACGACGCGCCGGTGCTGGGTGGCACGCAGCGCGACTGGACCGTCGGCGCCACCTGGTACGTGCACCCCAATGTGCGCCTGCTCGCCAACTACACCGCGGTCAGCAGCGATCGGCGTGGCTTGGCCGACGACCCCGACCTGTTCCAGTTCCGCATCCAGCTCAGCTACTGACGCGCGCCCCGCGCCCATCCAACGACACACACCGGAGACCTCCCATGGGCTGGTTCAAGGACCTTTCAATCGGCCGCAAGCTCGCGCTGGCCTTCACCCTCGTCACCCTGCTGACCCTGCTGCTGGGCGGCTTCGCCCTGCAGCAGCTGGCGCAGGAGCGCGCCGTGGTGCAAGACATCACCGGCCGCGCCATGCCGGCGCGGCGCGCGCTGCTCGAGCTGCGCGGCATCCTCGGCGAATACCGCACCTTCGAGGTGGCCCAGCTGGGCTACCAGGGGCAGTCCGCCGAACTGGCGGACTACCGCCAGCGCACCACCGGCCTGCGCGCGGACTTCGACCGCACCCTGGGCGAGTTCGAGGTGCTGATCCACAGCGACATCGAGCGCGGGATGCACGCCAAGGTGGCTGCTGCCGGACAGGCCTACTTCGGCGCCGGCGCGAAGCTGGCTGCGGCGATCGATGCCGACGACTTCGACACCGCCCGCGCGGTGTCCAGCGACGAGGCGCGGCCGCTGCGGCGCGCGCTGATGGACGAGATCAAGCTGCTGATCGACGAGACCGGGCGTGATCTCGACGAGCGCGTCACCGCGTCCGAGGCCGCCTACCGGCGGACGGTGTTCCAGCTCAGCGCCGGCCTCGTGCTGGTCGTGGTGCTTGCCGGCCTGTTCGGCTGGACCATCACCCGCGCCGTGACCCGCCCGCTGGCACAGGCCACCCGCGCCGCCGACGGCATCGCCCGCGGCCGCCTCGACCAGCAGATCCAGGCCGGCTCGCGCGATGAGGCTGGCCAACTGCTGCGCTCGATGGCCGAAATGCAGGCCCAGCTCAATGCCGTGCGCGAGGCCCAGCGCGGACTGGCCGAGCAGCACGGCGCCGGCATGCTCGACGAGCGCATCGACGCCTCGCGATTCTCCGGCGACTTCGCGCGCATGGCCGAGGAGGTCAACGCCGTGGTCGATGGCCATGTGCGCGTGCAGCTGCGCATGGCCGAAGTCATGGGCCACTACGCGCAGGGCGACCTGGGCCACGACATGCAGCGCCTGCCCGGACAGCAGGCAGCGATCTCCGACGCCATGGACTCGGTCAAGCGCCAGCTCGGCGAGATCAACAGAGCCATCGGCGATCTCGCCGGCGCGGCGGCCCGCGGCGACTTCTCGGTGCGCGGTGACGCCCAGCGCTTCCAGTTCGACTTCCGCCGCATGGTCGAAGGCCTGAACACCCTGATGCAGACGGCCGACGGCCAGCTTGCCGAGATCTCGCGGCTGCTGCGCGCGCTCGCCGACGGCGACCTGACGCAGCGCATGCGCGGCGAGGCCCAAGGCGTGTTCGCGCAGATCCGGGACGATGCCAACCGCATGGTCGAGCAGCTGCGCAGCATCATCGGCGAGATCTCCGCCTCCTCGGAAACCGTGCGTTCGGCCGCCGGCGAAATCGCCGCCGGCAACTCCGATCTGTCCTCGCGCACCGAACAGCAGGCCGCGGCCCTGGAAGAAACCGCGGCGAGCATGGAGGAACTCACCTCCACCGTGCGCGGCAATGCCGAGAACGCGCGCTCGGCCAACCAGCTCGCGATCGGCGCCGGCGACGTCGCCGAGCGCGGCGGCCAGGTCGTGCGTCAGGTCGTCGACACCATGGGCCAGATCAACGCGCAGTCGCGCAAGATCGAGGACATCATCGGCGTCATCGACGGCATCGCCTTCCAGACCAATATCCTCGCGCTCAACGCCGCGGTCGAAGCCGCCCGCGCCGGCGAGCAGGGCCGCGGCTTCGCGGTGGTCGCCGGCGAAGTACGCACCCTGGCGCAGCGCTCGGCCGCCGCCGCCCGCGAGATCAAGGGCCTCATTTCGGAGACGGTGCAGAAGGTCGGCTCGGGCAGCCAGCTGGTCGATTCCGCCGGCGCGACGATGGCGGAGATCCTGGCCTCGGTGAAGCGCGTCACCGACATCATGGGCGAGATCAGCGCCGCCTCGGCCGAGCAGACCTCGGGCATCGAACAGGTCAGCGCCACCGTCACCCACATGGACGAAGCCACCCAGCAGAACGCAGCCCTGGTCGAAGAAGCCACCGCCGCCGCCCGCGCACTGGAAGACCAGGCCGGCCGGCTGGCGCAGAACGTGGCGCGGTTCAGGCTTTGACAGCCGGGAATCGGGAATCGGGAATCGGGAATCGCAAACAGCGTGGCGCGCCAGCGCATGGCGCGATTACCTAGCCCCACGAGCGTCAGGCATCAGTGGCTCAACCTCATGCTGGGCTCTGACGCGCAACCGCTCTGACGATTCCCGATTCCCGTTCATCGATTCCCGGCTCCACCGGCACAAGCCTTGCCTCAGCACCGGGCAACCGCCGCCAATCCGTCACCGCCGCCCCGGAGCCGCCATGTCCTTCGCCCTGTCCACCAAGCGCTCGTCTTCGGCGCGGGCCGCCGAGGCCGCCAATGAGGCGCGGCATGAGTTCCTCACCTTCCGGCTGGGCTCGCAGGAGTTCGGTGTCGATATCCTCAAGGTGCAGGAGATCCGCGGCTACGAGAACGTCACCCGCATCCCCGACACGCCGGACTACCTGAAAGGCGTGATCAACCTGCGCGGCGCGGTGGTGCCGGTGGTCGACATGCGGCTGAAGTTCCGGCTGCCCGCCGAGTACGACGCCTTCACCGTGATGATCGTGCTGAACATGGCCAGCGCCGTAGTCGGCATCGTGGTCGACAGCGTCTCCGACGTCAGCGCCTTCACCTCCGCCCAGCTGAAGCCCGCGCCCGAGCTCGGCAAGACCGTCGACGCCCGCTTCCTGACCGGCATCGGCATGGACGGCGAGCGCATGGTGCTGCTGCTCGACATCGACGAAATGCTGAAGGCCGAAGCCATGAGCCTGGTGGCTGCCGCCGGCTGATCGTTCCGGCCACCCCACTCCGAGGCGAGGTGCGTTCGATGAGCCGCAGTATCCAGGCCCGCTCCACCCTGATTCTCGGAGCGCTGGCCACGCTCAGCTTCGCGCTGGCCACCGTACTGATCCAGGACAAGGCCGGCGATGCCCAGGCGCTGGCCGCAAGCCGCGAACTGGCGGCGATCGCCGAGGCCCAGGCCGGCCGCGTGCAGCGGCTGGCCGAAGCCCCGCTGGCGATGAGCCGCGCACTGGCCGCATCGGCGCGCGCTGAGATGGCCACGGGCGCCCCCGAGCGCGCGCGCATCATCGAGGTCGTCCGCCAGTACACGCTGCAGGACACCGCATCGCTGGGCTACTGGATCGAGTTCGAGCCCAACGCCTTCGACGGCCGCGACGCCGAGTTCGCCACCGGCAGCGCGGCTGCCAGTACCGACAGCGGGCGGGTGTCCATCTACTGGGTGCGCGGCGACGACGGCACGGTGTCGCTGGAAAGTACGGCCGGGCCCGAAGAAGACCCGGATCTGGCCGACGAGGATTACTACGCCGCAGCGCGCACGCGCGGCGCCGAAATGATGTTCGAACCCTATCCCTACGAAGTGTTCGGACGCGAAGTGCTGATGACCAGCCTGATGGTGCCGATCCTCGTCGATGGCCAGCACCGCGGCGTCGCCGGCGCCGATGTCACGCTCGACGGCATGCAGCGCGCGCTGGGCGAAGTGCGGCCCTTCGGCAGCGGCGTGCTGCGCCTGTTCTCGCCGACGGGCAAGGTGATGGCGGCGCCTGAGACCGGGCTGCTTGGGTTGGAATGGCCGCAGCCGGCGCTGCGCGACGGGCTCGCGCGGCTGGCTAGCGGCGAGCGCCTGCTGATCGAGGCGGATGACACCGCGATCGGCGGACCCGCCATGCAGGTCTTCCTGCCCTTCCGCGTCGGCGCCGGCAGCGACGTCTTCGTGCTGCAGGTGTCGGCACCGGTCGAGGTGGTGATGGCCAGCGTCGGCGAGGTGCGCAACCGGATCCTGCTGATCGGCCTGTTGAGCGTGCTGGTGCTGGTCGCGGCGGTCGCCCTGATCATCCGGCGCCTGGTCGGGCAGCCTCTCGCGTCCGCGGTGCAATCGGTGGAGCGTATTGCCGACGGCGACTTCGACGTGCACATCGCTGCGACCCAGGACGACGAGGTCGGTCGCCTCGGCAAGGCGCTGGTGCAGATGCGCGACCTCATGCGTGCCTTCATGCACGAGCAGACCGAACTCTCACGCCGGCACGCCGAGGGCGAGCTCAGCCTGCGCGTCGACGCGAGCCGCTACCGCGGGGCTTTCGGCGGCATGGCGGCCGGGGTCAACCGGCTGGTGGACCAGCACATCGCGACCAGCAGCCAGATCATCGACGTCGTGCAGGCGTATGCGCTGGGTGACCTGAGCCCGACCCTGCCAGAGCTCGCGGGCGAAATGCGCCGCTACAGCGACGCGGTGGACGGCGTGCGCAGCAAGCTGGCTGCGATCCGCGACGAAATTCTGCGACTCTCCCGCGGCGCCGCCGCCGGCGAGTTCCACCTGCGCGGCGACGCGGCACGCTTCGACCATGCCTTCCGCGAGATGGTGGATGCTCTGAACGCGCTGATGGAGAACGCGGACACGGGACTCAGCCGCACCTGCGATGCGCTGGGTGCGATTGCCCAGGGCGACCTGCGACGGAGGTTGGAGGGCGAGGCCTCGGGCCGTTTCGCCGAACTTCAGGCATCGACCAATGCCACCGCCGAGGCCCTGCGCGGCATCCTGGGCGAAATCCACTCGGCGGTGGAGGCGATCAACCGCGCGGCCAGCGAGATCGCCGCCGGCAACGCAGACCTCTCGGCGCGCACCGAACAGCAGGCGGCGGCGCTGGAAGAGACCGCGGCGAGCATGGAAGAGCTCACCTCCACCGTCCGCGGCAACGCCGAGAACGCGCGCAGCGCGAACCAGCTCGCGATCGGCGCCGGCGACGTCGCCGAGCGCGGCGGCCACGTCGTGCGTCAGGTCGTCGACACCATGGGCCAGATCAACGCGCAGTCGCGCAAGATCGAGGACATCATCGGCGTCATCGACGGCATCGCCTTCCAGACCAATATCCTCGCGCTCAACGCCGCGGTCGAAGCCGCCCGCGCCGGCGAGCAGGGCCGCGGCTTCGCGGTGGTCGCCGGCGAAGTACGCACCCTGGCGCAGCGCTCGGCCGCCGCCGCCCGCGAGATCAAGGGCCTCATTTCGGAGACGGTGCAGAAGGTCGGCTCGGGCAGCCAGCTGGTCGATTCCGCCGGCGCGACGATGGCGGAGATCCTGGCCTCGGTGAAGCGCGTCACCGACATCATGGGCGAGATCAGCGCCGCCTCGGCCGAGCAGACCTCGGGCATCGAACAGGTCAGCGCCACCGTCACCCACATGGACGAAGCCACCCAGCAGAACGCAGCCCTGGTCGAAGAAGCCACCGCCGCCGCCCGCGCACTGGAAGACCAGGCCGGCCGGCTGGCGCAGAACGTGGCGAGATTCAGGCTTTGACAGCCGGGACTCGGGAGTCGGGATTCGGAATTCGAAAAAGCGGTGCGCGGCGATGTTCAGACCGCCGCCCCGCTTCAACCTGTCCGGAGCAGAGGCTCGGAGCGCTCGCGGCACGCCCGCGAGGGCCTGCTCTTACGAATCCCGAATCCCGACTCCCGAATCCCGCTGAAACAGAAAGCCGCCCCGGGGGCGGCTCTCTGTTTCAGCACATGCCGGCTCCTCAGAGCTTGAACTCGATCTTGCGCTTGACCCGCGATTCCACGGCGGTGCCGCCTTCGGTGGCGGGGTTGAAGGTCCAGCGTCGCACCGCGGCGACCGCCTCGCGCTCGAACACGCGGGCCGGCTCGGCCTTCAGCACGTTGACCGCGCTGACCTTGCCTTCGGCGTCAACGACGATCTCGACTTCGACATAGCCCTCGGTGCCGCGGCGGGCGGCGTCGGCCGGATAGTTGGGCGGATCGGTCTTGAGCGGAGTCGCCGGGCCAGCCACCGCCAGCGCGGGCAGGGCGACGCTCACCAGCGCCGCCAGCGGCAGGGCAAGAAACAGGGTGCGGGCCAGGGGGGAGAAGTCGGAGGGGCGCATCGGAGTCTCCAGGATCAGCGCTTGGGGAAGGAAAGCAGCGCCACGGAGCGGCGCCTGCGCTCGCAAACTGCGAACGCCATCGACAGTGCAATGCCCGTACCGGCGGAGCGCCGACGCCTTGTCGACAGTCCGACGCCGACCCGGGGCACATCGCTTGCAACCCGAGACGGGTCCCGACATGCGGGCCCCACGGGGGGGCTCGCCCTCTTCCTGGATCGAGCCCTTCCATGACGCCTCTTCAGCTGATCAACGCCGCCGCCCTCCCAGCCACGCGCCTGATGGACCGCCTGAAGCTCAACGCCAAGCTCGGGCTGATCGCAGTCGCCTTCCTGGCGACCGCCGCCCTCGTCGCCTGGCTGCTGGTGGCGCGCATCAATGCCGAATCGGCCATCCTGCAGACGCAGGACCAGGGGCAGGCCAGCGTGGCCAAGGGCCTGAAGCTGATGGCCTCGCTGGCGCGCCACGACATCCTTGCCGGCGAGGGCGCCGATGCGCTCGCCGGACAGCTGGCCGAGTTCAAGGAGTCTGCCCTCGCGATCGCGATCGACGAGCGCCTGCCGACCCAGCTGACCGCCACCGAGGAAGCCATGCAGAGCGCCCTGCAGCCCGCGCAGGAGCAGAACGTGCGCATGCAGCGCCACCTGCGCGCGATCGGCGCGACCATGCTCGCAATCGACATCGCCAGCGCCGACAGCTCGCTGGATCGCGTGCGCGACAGCCACACCTACTACCTGAGCTCGGTGCTGCGCCGCGATCTTCCCCTGCTGCAGGACCGCAGCATGCGCCTGCGCGCGATCGGCGCGGTGGTGATCGACACCGGCGCGGTGTGGGTGGACGACCGCATCGACATCGTCAGCGCGACCCGCGACATGGATCGCGCCAAGGAGGAGCTGGCGCTGGCGATCGAGCGCCTCAAGCAGTACGAAGCCGCGCGCGTCGCCGAGCTCGAAGCTGCACGCACCCAGCTGATCGGCGCGATCGACGCGCTGCGCGACGGCGTGCAGGCGGAAGTGCTGGACGCCGAGGAAATCGCGATGGACGTGGCGGAGCTCGATCAGCTGAGCCTGGCCGTGATCGAGGCGCTGGATCGTGCCGACGTGCTGTTGGCACAGCTGCTCGACGCCCGTATGAACCAGCGCATCGACGCGCTGTCAACCGAGCGCAGCCTGGTGATCGGCGGCGTGCTGCTGGCCCTGCTGATCGCCGGCTACCTGTTCCTGGGCTTCACCCGCAGCGTGAGCGGCGCGGTGCGCGAGATCGGCGCGTCGGCGCGTGACCTGGCCCGCGGCGTGTTCCGCGAGCGCGTCAACGTACAGTCGCGCGACGAACTGCGCGAGATCGCCGACGCCATGGAAAGCGTCGGCACGGCGGTGCGGCGCTTTGCCGCGGCACAGACCGAGATGGCCGAAAAGCATGCTGCCGGCGCCATCAGCCATCGCATCGACGCGGAGCCTTTCGAGGGCGAGTACCGTCGACTCGCGGAGGGCGTGAACGAACTGGTGGCCGACCACGTGCGCGTGAAGATGGAAGCAGTCGACCTCATGGGCCGCTACGGCATCGGCGACCTCTCGACCGACATGCCCGAGCTGCCCGGCGAGAAGAAGCGCATCACCGACGCGATGCGCACCACCAAGACCAACCTCGGCGCGATCAGCGCCGAGATCCAGCGTCTGGTCGGTGCGGCCAATGCCGGCGACTTCAGCGCTCGCGGCGACGCGAGCCAGTTCCAGCACGAGTTCCGCAGCATGGTCGAGGGCCTGAACAGCCTGATGGCGGTCAGCGACGCCGGCCTGCGCGACGTCGGTCGGGTGCTGGAGGCCCTGGCCCGCGGCGACCTGACCGAAACCGTCAGCGCCGAGTACCGCGGCCAGTTCGACACGCTGAAGCAGGCCGCCAACAGCACGGTCAAGTCGCTGGGCGAACTGATCGGCCAGGTCAAGCAGGCGACCGACAGCATCAACACCGCGGCGCGCGAGATCGCCGCCGGCAACAGCGACCTGTCGGCGCGCACCGAGCAGCAGGCGGCCTCGCTGGAGGAAACCGCCAGCAGCATGGAAGAGCTGACCTCGACCGTGCGCCAGAACGCCGAGAACGCGAGATCCGCCAACCAGCTGGCGATCGGCGCCGGCGAAGTCGCCGAGAAGGGCGGCACGGTGGTCGGCGAAGTGGTTACCACCATGGGCGAGATCGACGCGGCCTCGCGCAAGATCGTCGACATCATCAGCGTGATCGACGGCATCGCCTTCCAGACCAACATCCTCGCGCTGAACGCGGCGGTCGAAGCCGCCCGCGCCGGCGAGCAGGGCCGCGGCTTCGCGGTGGTCGCGAGCGAAGTGCGCTCGCTGGCCCAGCGCTCGGCCGGTGCAGCCAAGGAGATCAAGACCCTGATCGGCGACACCGTGGACAAGATCGCTGCAGGCAGCAGCCTGGTCGACTCGGCCGGCAAGACCATGGCCGAAGTGGTGACCTCGGTGAAGCGCGTCACCGACATCATGGGCGAGATCTCGGCCGCCTCGGCCGAGCAGTCCAGCGGCATCGAGCAGGTCAATGCCACGATCACCCAGATGGACGAGGTGACCCAGCAGAACGCGGCCCTGGTCGAAGAAGCCTCGGCCTCGGCGCGGTCGCTGGAAGATCAGGCTGCGAGCCTGGCGGACTCGGTCTCACGCTTCCGCCTCAGCGCTGCGCAGGCGGGCGCACGCGCCGCCGCGCCGCTGCGCACGCCTGGCACGTCGCCCAGCGCTGCCGCCAGTGAGCCGGCGGCAAAGGCCGATGGCCAAGCCGCGGGCAAGCCGGGCAACACGCCCTCGCCATCGGCGAACAAGCCCGCGACAAAGCCCGCAGCGAGTGCACCCAAGGCGGGCACGGCGCGCGCCGCCAGCACCCTGCGACCGGTGCCGAAGGCCGTGCCGCGCGGCGCACCGGCCGCCGCGCCCTCCGGCGATGACATGGAGTGGACCGAGTTCTGAGCGGCGGCAGGCATCGCGAGATCACACCAGGACGGGCGCTTCGGCGGCCGTCCTGCGTTGGAACCGGCGTTTGCCCGGGGCGATTCCGGCGCAAGGCCGCGACATGCAACTTGCTCTGCGCCTGCGCGCATCGCGCCGGGCGGCATTCAAAGCTTTTCGCACAGCGCGCAGCGCAGACGGCGTTCGACAGTCGCCAAGTCCGGTCGGGACGCTCACCCGGCGACTGCTTAACCGGCCGACCCCAGCGATGCAGGACGCGTCGCACCAGAGACCTGACTGCCGCTGCGCCGGGAGCGCGCGCGACACTCGCAACTGCCGAGAAGCTCACCGCGTGAAACCCCTCAACCCTATCGTCTACCACGCCGTACGCCCGGCAGCCCGCCTGATTGACCGGCTCGGATTCAGGCACAAGCTCATGCTGGTTGGCAGCGTCTTCGTTGCCGTCGTGCTCGCGCTTTCAATGCTGCTGGTGCCCGCGCTGCGCGAGGACATCGCCTTCGTCGATTCAGAACTGCAGGGTGCAGCTGCGCAACCCATCGTGCTGCAGATGCTGCAGGCACTGGAGCGACATCAGCGCGGCGACTTCGCCGGCGCCTCGGAGCAGTGGCGTACGGCCTCGCTCGCGAACCAGACCTGGCTCAATGGCATGGGGAAGCCGCTGGGGATGGACGCCGACTGGGGCACCGCCAAAGCAGCGCTGGACCCCCTGATGGCCGGCGCTTCCGCGGCGGAGGCCGAACAGTACCGCGCCGCCGCGCAGGAGATCGTGCGCTACTCGGAGGCCATTGCCGACCGCTCCAATCTGACGCTGGACCCAGTCCTCGACACCTACATGCTGATGTACGCCAGCGTCACCCTGCTGCCGCAGATCCGCTCCGAGCTGGTCCACCTCACCACCGTCGAGGGTGCGGATGCCGATACCGAGCGCGCGGTTTCGGCTCGGCTGGTGCAGCTGTACTCGCTGCGTCTGGACGCAGGCATGCAGGCGGTGCTTGAGGGCGGCGCAGCCGAGCGCGCCGACCTCGGCGCAGCCTATCAGGGGCTCGGTGCAGCGCTCCGGACCACCGGGGCCAATCCACTCACGACACAGCGTGCGACTGCGGCGGTCGCCCCGCTTGACGCCAGCCATCGTGCCGCGCATGCCCTGCTCGAAGCGGAGCTCACTGCACGCCTTGCCGGACACCGTCGCAACCTCTGGATCACCGTGCTGTCGATCGCCACAGGCGTCAGCCTGACGATGTACCTCTTCTTCGGGTTCACACGCTCGCTCTCCGCCACGCTTCGCGGGCTGTCGCGGGCGTCCTGCGAGCTGGCGCGCGGGCAGTTTCCTGAGCGCATTGATCTGCAGTCCCGCGACGAGCTGCAGGGGATCGCCAACGAGCTGACCAAGGTCACGGGCGTCCTGAACCGGTTTGCTGTCGAACAGCAGCGCATGTTCGAACAGCACCAGCTCGGCAATGTGAGCCATCGCATCGACGATCTGCAGTTCGAAGGCGCGTATCGGACTATCGCGAAGGGCGTCAACGATCTTGTCGCTTCACACATCGCGGTCAAGCGTCGCATCGTCGAAGTGGCGAGCGCCTACGCCGGCGGAGACTTCCGCGAGTCGATGGACCGCCTGCCGGGTGAAGAAGAGGAAATCTCGATCACCATGGATTCGGTTCGCGACAGCCTCAAGCTGATCGAGCGCGAGATCACACGCCTCGGTGATGCCGCCGCACGAGGCGAACTGGACGCACGCGGTGAGGAAAAACTGTTCCGCTTTGGCTTTCGCAGCATGGTCGAGGGCCTCAACCGTCTGATGTCGACCACGGCTGCGGGCGTCGAGGCCGTCACGCACCTGCTCGCCGGCGTCGCTGAAGGTGACCTGAGAGTCAGTATGGCGGGCAATTTCCAGGGGCGCTTCGCGGAGCTGCAGCGGGTCGGCAATGCCAGCGTCCAGCAGCTCCGTGACATCGTTGAGCAGATCCAGGCCGGTGCCGGCCGCGTGCGCGGCGGTGCCGAGGAAATCGCCGCGGGCAACGCCGATCTCTCCGCGCGCACCGAGCAGCAGGCCGCGGCGCTGGAGGAGACCGCCGCGAGCATGGAGGAACTGACATCCACGGTACGCGGCAATGCGGAGAACGCCCGCTCTGCCAACCAGCTTGCGATCAACGCCGGCGACGTCGCCGAACGCGGCGGCCAGGTGGTGCGTCAGGTCGTCGACACGATGGGCCAGATCAACCAGCAGTCGCGCAGGATCGAGGACATCATCGGCGTCATCGACGGCATCGCTTTCCAGACCAACATCCTCGCGCTCAACGCCGCCGTGGAGGCCGCGCGCGCCGGAGAGCAGGGCCGCGGCTTCGCCGTGGTTGCCGGCGAGGTGCGCACGCTGGCACAGCGCTCGGCTGCCGCCGCCCGCGAGATCAAGGGCCTGATCTCCGAAACTGTCGAGCGCGTCGGCACGGGCAGCCAATTGGTGGATTCCGCCGGCTCCACCATGGCCGAGATCGTCGCCTCGGTGAAGCGGGTGACGGACATCATGGCCGAGATCTCCGCGGCATCCGCCGAGCAGAGCGCCGGCATCGAGCAGGTCAGCGCCACGGTCACGCATATGGATGAAGCCACTCAGCAGAACGCAGCCCTGGTTGAAGAGGCCACCGCGGCGGCAGGCGTACTGCTGGAACAGGCGGATACCTTGAACCGGAGCGTGGCGCGCTTCCGTCTGTGAGTGGCCCTCCCTGGCGCGCTCCATCCGAGGGCGCTGGGAGCGGCGTAATCCCGCCGTTGCAGTTCGGCACGCGGCTTGCTGCACGGCTTCCGCGCCTCGCCATCCCGCGGCGGCGCGCAAGCCGATCCGAGGTCCGATGAGCAGCGAGCACACCCAGGGCCAGCGCGAGTTCGAGTTCGCCGAACGCGACTTCCGCCGCGTCTGCAGCCTGATCCATGCCCGCGCCGGCATCGCGCTGGCCGACAGCAAGCGCGACATGGTGTACAGCCGGCTCTCGCGGCGCCTGCGCGCGCTGGGCATGGAGAGCTTCGGCGACTACCTCGATTGGCTGGAACGCGAGGGCGGCGACGAGTGGCAGAGCTTCGTCAATGCGCTGACCACCAACCTCACCAGCTTCTTCCGCGAGGAGCACCACTTCGAGCACCTGCGCGAGCACCTGCCGCAGATGAAGCGCAGCGGCGGCAAGGTGCGGATCTGGTGCTCGGCGGCCTCGACCGGCGAGGAGCCCTACTCGATCGCCATCGCCGCCTGCGAAGCGTTCGGCACGCTGACGCCGCCGGTCGAGATCATCGCCACCGACATCGACACCCAGGTGCTGCTGACCGCCGAGCGCGGCGTGTATCCGCTGGAGCGCCTGGAGCGCATGGCCGAGATCCGCAAGAAGACCTTCTTCCAGCGCGGCGTCGGCGCCAACGCCGGCAAGGTCCGGGTGAATCCCGCGCTCAAGAAGCTGCTGAGCTTTTCCTCGCTCAACCTGCTGGACGCGCGCTATCCGCTGTCCGGCACCTTCGCGGCGATTTTCTGCCGCAACGTGATGATCTATTTCGACAAGCCGACGCAGCGGGCGATCCTCTCGCGGATGAAGCCGCTGCTGGAGCCGAGCGGCTTCTTCTATGCCGGCCACAGCGAGAGCTTCTTCCACGCTGCGGACCTCTTCAAGAATCTGGGCCGCACGATCTATGTGCCTGTAGCCGGCGCCGGAGCATCCGCATGAACGCGGGCACGCGCCAGGTCAAGGGCCCCATGCCCTACTACGACGTGCAGCTGCAGATGGACGCGCTGAAGCTGATGCCGGCCGACTACGTGGTGACCGCCAAGGACATCGCGCTGTCGACCGTGCTGGGCAGCTGCGTCGCCGCCTGCATGCGCGATCCGGTGCTGCGCATCGGCGGCATGAACCACTTCATGCTGCCCGACGGCGGCGACTCCGACGACACCTCGGCGCGCTACGGCAGCTATGCGATGGAGCTGCTGATCAACGAGCTGCTGAAGGCCGGCGCGCGCCGCGAGCGTCTGGAGGCCAAGGTGTTCGGCGGCGGCAACGTGCTGAAGAGCTTCACCGTGAATCCGGTCGGTACCCGCAACGCCGAGTTCGTCATCGCCTATCTGAAGGCCGAGCGCATCCCGGTGGTGGCCCAGGATCTGGGCAGCATCCACCCGCGCAAGGTCTGGTACATCCCTGCGACCGGCAAGGTGCTGGTGCGGCGCCTGCCGCATGCGCACGACACTGCGATCGCCTCCGAGGAAATCGCCTACCGCAACCAGCTGAAGCAGCAGCCGAGGGCTGGTGGCGTGGAGCTGTTCGACTGACATGGCCATTCGAGTACTGATCGTCGATGACTCCGCCCTGGTCCGCCAGGTGCTGACCCGTGTGCTGGGCGAAGACCCCGACATCGAAGTGGTCGGTGCGGCCCAGGATCCCTTCATCGCCCGCGAGATGATCAAGCAGCTCAATCCCGACGTGCTCACGCTCGACGTCGAGATGCCGCGGATGGATGGCTTGACCTTCCTCGAGAACCTGATGCGGCTGCGGCCGATGCCGGTGGTGATGGTGTCCTCGCTGACCGAGTCCGGCGCCGAAGTCACGCTCGATGCCTTGAGCCTTGGTGCTGTCGACTTCGTGACGAAACCGAAACTCGAAGTCGCCAAAGGTTTGACGGAATACGCCGGCGAGCTGGCCGCGAAAGTGAAGTCGGCCGCTCGCGCCAAGGTGCAGGCCCGCAGCGCCCCCGCGCGCGGCGCCGAGCGCCCGAAGGCCCGCGGCGCCGCCGGCTTCCGCACCACTGATCGGCTGATCGCGATCGGTGCCTCCGCCGGCGGCACCGAAGCGATCCGCGTGGTGCTGGAAATGATGCCGCCGGACGCGCCGGGCATCGTCATCACCCAGCACATCCCGGCCGAGTTCAGCCGCGCCTTCGCGCAGCGCATGAACCGCTGCTCGCCGATGGCGGTCTGCGAGGCCGAGGACGGCCAGCAGGTGGTGCCCGGCTATGCCTATATCGCGCCCGGTGGCTACCACCTGCGCGTCGAGCGCAGCGGCGCGCGCTGGCTGTGCCGGATCGGCGACGACGCCCCGGTCAGCCGCCACAAGCCCAGCGTCGACGTGCTGTTCCGCTCGGTCGCACAGGCCGCCGGGCGCAACGCGGTTGCCGCCATCCTCACCGGCATGGGCAATGACGGCGCCGCCGGCATGCTGGAGATGCACCGACTCGGCATCGCCACCGTGGCGCAGGACGAAGCCACCTCGGTGGTCTGGGGCATGCCGGGAGCAGCCGTGAAGCTGGGCGGCGTGGACGAGATCCTGCCGCTGAACCGCATCGCCGGCCGCCTGCTGGAGCTGGCCGCCGACGAAGCGAAGCGCGGCCCGCGCGACAGTGCCTGAGCGGCCGCTCGGGCGCGTCTGGAACGCGCATTGCAGCAGGGCAGGACATAGGCCTCCGCGAACGAGGTCCAGATGCATCGCTCAAGCCCGGCCAGACAGCGGCCGATAGAAGCACGAGTCCAAGGGAACACCGCAATGCAGACCGGCATCCTGATCCGAATCGCTCCCCCGCTGCTGCTCAGCGTCGCCCACGTGGTCGCGCAGTTCATCGAATGGCCGCTGGCCTTCGAGCTGGCCCTGATGACGACGATGTTCCTGGCCTGGGCTGCGTTCGGCTGGTGGTTCTCGCGCAACGCCTTCGCGCTGTCGCCCGATGAGTCGCGCCTGCTCCGCGAACAGGAGCAGCTGCTCGGCGAACTGCGCGAGTTCGTCAGCCGCGAGGTCGGCGGCAGCCAGCAGGAAATCCAGCGCACCCGCGCCCTGCTCAGCCAGTCGATCGGCAAGCTGGCCGACAGCTTCCAGACCATGAACGCAACGGCGCGCCACCAGACCCAGACGCTGGCCAAGATCGTCGATCGCAGCGGTGAGTCCAACGCCATCGACGTGCGCCGCTTCGCCCAGGAAGCCAGCCGCCACATGGGCGACCTGACCTCGGCGCTGGAGCAGGTCAGCGAGCAGAGTTCGGCCACGGTCAACCACATCGACGCGATGACCCAGCACCTCGAAGGCATCTTCTCGCTGCTGGAGGACGTCAAGTCGATCGCCGACCAAACCAACCTGCTGGCGCTGAACGCCGCCATCGAAGCCGCCCGCGCCGGCGAAGCGGGTCGCGGCTTCGCGGTGGTCGCCGACGAGGTGCGCAGCCTGTCCGAGCGCTCGACCAGCTTCAACGAGCAGATCCGCAAGCTGGCGAACAGCTCGAAAGAGGCCGTGCACAAGGTGCGCGACACCGTCTCCAACATGGCGACCCGCGACCAGAGCCGCTCGGCCCAGGCCAAGAACGAGGCGGCCAAGCTGTTCTCGCAGGTCGAGGCGATCAACGACAGCCTCGCCGCCGGCATCAATGAAGTCGCCAGCAGCGCGCGGGTGATCGACCAGTCGGTCTCGGAAGCCGTGCGCTCGCTGCAGTTCGAGGACATCGTCACCCAGGCCCTGGGCGCGGCCGAACGTCATCTGGAGCGGCTGGAGGCGATCAACCGCGATGCCACCGGCCTGCAGCAGCTGCTGTCCTCCAGCGCCGGCGCCAGCAGCAATCGCAAGCTCGAAGCCCTGAACGACCTGCATCGCCGCCTGCGCGAACTGCGCGACAACTGGCAACCGATGCCGCACAAGCCAGTCTCGCAGACCGACATGGGCTCCGGCGGCATTGACCTGTTCTAGGGTCGGCCCTGGCCCACTACCGGCCCGACCCTCGCCTCACTGCATCGATCCATAGGTTGGGCCCTGGCCCACCGTAAGGAGCAGGCTCGCCTCACCGCATCAACGCACGCCCCTCCTGGTCCTAGGCCGCCTGCGCGCGCTCGGCGCGCTTCAAGCCAGACGCGATATCGGCGACCAGATCGGCAGCGGCCTCGATCCCCACCGACAGACGCAGCAGGCCGTCGGTGATGCCGGCCACGGCGCGTGCTTCGGCACTCATCGCCGCATGCGTCATCGTCGCTGGATGCGCGATCAGGCTCTCCACCCCGCCCAGCGATTCGGCCACGGTGAAGCACTGCAGACCGTCGAGGAAGGCGCGCACCGCCGCTTCGCCACCGTCCAACTCGAACGAGATCATCGCGCCGCCGTTCTTCTGTTGGCGCAGGGCCAGGGCGTGGCCGGGATGCGAAGCAAGGCCCGGGTAGTGCACGGCCTTGACGGCAGCGTGCTCGCTCAGCAGCTCGGCCAGGGCCTGCGCGTTCTCGACGTGGCAGCGCAGGCGCGGCTCCAGCGTGCGCAGCCCGCGCAGGGTGAGAAAACTGTCGAAGGGGCTGCCGGTCAGGCCCTGGCAGTTCGCCCACCAGGTCAGCTGCTGGTGCAGCTCGGGCGCGGCCGCGACGATCGCGCCGCCGACGACGTCGCTGTGGCCGTTGATGTACTTCGTGGTCGAATGCAGCACCAGATCGGCTCCGAACTCGATCGGCCGCTGGATCGCCGGCGAGAGGAAGGTGTTGTCGACCAGGGCCAGTGCACCCGCGCGATGCGCAGCCTCGATGACGAAACGCAGGTCGGTGATCCGCAGCAGCGGGTTGCTGGGCGTTTCGATCCACACCAGCTTGGGCGGCGTCGACAAGGCCTCGGCCAGCTGGCGCGGGCAGGTCAGATCCGCGACCACCAGCTCGAAGTGACCCTTTCTGGCCAGCGCGTTGAACAGGCGCCAGCTGCCGCCATAGCAGTCGTGCGGCACCACCAGCCGGTCGCCCGGCTCCAGCAGGGCCAGGGCCAGGGTGATCGCGGCCATGCCGCTGGCTGTCACCACGCCGCCGGCACCGCCTTCGAGCTCCGCCAGCGCATCGCCCAGCAGGTCGCGGGTCGGGTTGCCGCTGCGGGTGTAGTCGTACTCGCGCTTTTCGTTGAAGCCGGCGAAGCTGAAATTGGTGGACAGCACCAGCGGCGGCACCACGGCGCCGAAGGCCGGGTCGCGATCGATGCCGGCGCGCGCGGCGACAGTGGCGGGGGCGTGGCGGCTCATCAGTGCACCTCGTTGGCAGTCGGAGCGGACAGGGCGCGCACAATCAGCGCACCCACGCGGTCGGTTTCCTTGAGAAAGGCGTCGTGGCCGTACAGCGAGTCGATGCACTCGAACTGCGCGGGCGCGGCGATGGCGGCAGCGAAGGCCTGCAGATCCTCGGGCGGCGCCAGCCAGTCGCCAGTGACAGCGAGCACATGGGTGGGCACGCGGATCTGCGCGGGCTCGATCGCATGCAGGTCGATCGACTCGGAAAGGCGCAGGAAGGCCGTCGCGCTCCAGCGCTCGGCATAGCGGCTGCCGCAGCTGGCGAGGTAGGCCTCGGAGGCGCTGCGCGCGCGGCCGTTGCTGAGCTCGGTCGGCGCATCGAAGCGCTGGGCGAACTCGGCCGGGCTGCGGTAGCTCAGCATCGCGAACTGCCGCGCCAGCGACAGGCCGAGCTGGTCGGCGCACTGCAGCTGGCCCAGCGCCACCACCTGACGCTGCAAGGCGCGGAAGGCCGCGGCGAAGGGATGCGGGCGCGGCCCCGCCGACAGGCAGACCAGGCGTTCAAGCCGCTGCGGATAGCGCGCCGCGAAGGCCTGGCCGACCATACCGCCATAGGAAGCACCGACGAATGCGCGCAGGCGGCGGATGCCCAGCAGATCGAGCGCGTGCGCAATCGCATCGGCCTGATCCTCGCTGCCGATCGGCGCATCGATGTCGCCGTCGGCGCCCAGCCAGTCGCAGGCGATCAGGCAGTAGCGCTGCGGGTCGAGCGCGGGATGCGCATCGACCAGTTCCTGCCACCAGCCGGGCTGGGCATCGATCTGGTTGGCGCAGACATGCCGGTGCGCGCTGATGCCGCCGGCCACCCACAGGGCCGGCAGGCGCGGATCGCCGCTCCACTCCACCCGCAGGCGCACGCGGCGCGGGCCCGCATGGCGCATCTCAAGATCGAACTCGAAGCTGTCCTGTCCGCCCGCGGGCAGACGTGATTTCAGTTCAAGCCCGCAACAGTCGGGCTCGCTGTGCGCAGATGCGCAGGCTTCGGCAGAGGCAAGGGACATGGCGCGCTCCGGGTGGACGGTGATGCATCAAGACCGGAGGCAGGGTCGGAAGCGATTCATGGCGGCGGGTTTGGCCCCTGCACGACATGCCCATCTTCCGGCAGCGCGCGCCGATGAGGACGCGCGCCTGCCGCAGGATTTGGCACCTGCTGGGCGCGTGCTGCGCCTGCAGGTTGCCCCGGCTTCAAAGGGCCTGTCCCTCTGCCGGTCTTGATGGCTGGCGGGCAGTCTGCCGAGGTCTCCCAACGCTGTCAATCCTTTCATCCGGATGCAGCGATATATGACGCTGCGTCACAAGCACAGCCACTGAACGGCAAAGGCCCCGGGCAGTGACGCCCGAGGCCCTTGCTCCCTCGTCGCGTGAGCGACGATCAGAACTGGTAGCGCAGCACCAGCTGATAGACGCGTCCGCCGGTCTCGCTTTCCACTTCGTACTCGTCGTAGTCGCGGGCGATCTGATCGGCAATCGTGGTGAACTTGTCGAAGATCTCGTCCTTGCTGGCGTTGAGCAGGTTGGAACCGGACAGGCGCAGCACCCAGGCCTCGCCGAAACGCTTCTCGACGAAGGCTTCGAGATCGCCGTCGTAACGGGTCAACACTTCCTCACTGACGATCCGGCTGAAAGCGTCGCCCTGCTCGCGATAGGTGAGGCCGAAGGAAGCGCCGACGCCCGCCAGCTCCTGGATGAAGCCGACGTTGAAGACGAAGTCGGACTGGCTGTTGAAGCGACGGGCGCCGAAGTCGTCCTCGATCTCGCTGTCGAGCCAGGAGTAGTTGAAGAACACGCCCGTGTTGTCCATGCCGAAAGCGGTGAGCGGCGTCGACAGATCGAACTCGATCCCCCAGACCTCGCCATCACCGGTGTTGCGCGGCTGCAGAACAAAGCTGCCCGGGCCTTCGTCGCCCTCGACCCCGGTGTTCGCCAGCTCGATCAGATCGCTGATGTCGCGGTAGAAGGCGTTGACGCCGACCACGCCGCTGCGGCCGAGCCGGTACTCCCAGCCAAAGTCGAGACCCCAGGCGCGCTCGGGCTCCAGCGCTGGGTTACCAAGGAAGTCGTTGTCGCCCAGCTCGGCGGTCAGCAGCACCGGCGAGATCTGGTTGAAGTCCGGACGCCGCAGGGTGCGCGCCAGCGAGGTGGTGACGCGCTGACGCTCATCCAGATTGAATCGCAGGTGCGCCGAGGGCAGCAGCAGGCCGTAGTCGCTGTCCTGGCGCTGGTCGTCGGCATCGACCGTGAAGTCCTGCAGCTCGACCTCGGTGTGCGCGTAGCGCAGGCCGGTCTCCCACTCGACCAGACCGGCCTGGCCGTCCATGCGGACGAAGGGCTCGATGCGATCCTCGCGGATCTCGTTGACACCGCCGTCGACCGGCAGCAGCGGGCCGAAGCTGCCCGGGATCGAAGGCGGCGCGCCATCGGCGATGCTGAAGCGGCTGCGCACTTCCAGCAGGGAGGTGTCGCGGCGCTTGGCGGTGTAGTCCAGACCGAAGCGCAGGCGGGCGTTGTGCAGCTCGCGCGTGTGGCGCAGCTCGGCGGTGGTCTCGCGATCCTCCAGATCAAACGCGATCAGATCGCCGGTGAAGCGATCCGCATCCGGAAAGGGCAGCGCATCGCGCAGGTACTCGGTCTCGTACTCGAACTCCGACTGCACGTCGTCGAAGCCGGCATGACCGAGCCGGAAGCGCGTCTCACCACCGGCCATCGGCAGGGTGTAGTCGAGCCCCAGCGACCAGTTGTCGGTGCGGATGTCGAGGTCATTGTCGTTGACCGTTTCGAGGTTGGCATCGCTGACGATGCCAGCGGCGTACTCCAGCGAGTCCTCGTCCTGCAGGCGGTCGGTACGCACGTAGAAGGCGCGCAGACCCAGTTCGCCCGCACCGGCCTCGACCCGGTAGTCGAGGTTGAACGCGAAGTCCTCGCCGCTGCGCACGTCGGTCTGCACCTCGGTGTTCTGCAGCTCGCCACCGGGGGCGTCGAAGCGCTGGCTGAACTTGTCCTTGGGGCTGCGCCGGCCCTGCACGTTGACGCCGGCCAGCAGCTGGCCACCCAGCGCCTCGCCACCCCAGACCGCACCCGCCAGCGGCTCACTTTCGTCGCGGTAGTCCAGCGCGCCGATGCGCAGGTAGCCGCCGTCCAGCGAGTAGCCGTCGCGCAGCACGATGTTCAGAGAGCCCGCCACCGCATCGCCGCTGCGGTCGGCGGAGGCGGAACGCAGGATCTCGATGCGCTCGACCAGCTCGGCGGGAATGCGGTCGACGAAGAAGCTCCGGTCGAGGCCGCCCCCCGGTACGCGCTCGCCATTGATGAGGATCTGGGTGTAGCCAGGGTCGAGCCCGCGCAGGCGCACGCCGTCGTACTCCAGCACGTCGCCGAGAAAGGCCACGCTGGGCACGCGCTTCAGCATGTCGCCCACGGTCAGCGGCTCGAAACGCTGGAAGTATTCGAGGTCGTAGCTGAGCGTGGCCGGCGCCTCGCTGCGGTCGCGATAGATGATCGCGCCGCGCACCTCGACCTGGTCGAGCTCGGCGGCGCTGGAGCCATCGGGCATGAGGGCGGGTTGCGCCAGCACGATCGGGCTGACGAAGGCGAGTGCGGACAGGATGGCGCGGTGCAGACGGGCGCGACGGATCACGGTGGACCTCAGTGGACGGCGGGTGGAAAGCCCGCCTGTCTACGCCGCGCGAATGGCAGCACCGTGACACCCGCGGGTAGGAATTGCGTCAGCACGGCTCCGGCCCAACCGGGTGGATGCGGCCAGCACGCGCGAAGCCTGCCGCGCATGCACTGCGGACAGGATCCGCAGCCGCTGCGCGCGTCGCAGAACGTCATCGCCCTGCCATCTTCAGGGCACATGCTGCGCGGCTTTCCTCATGCGGGATGCACCGTGATCCTTCGCCAGCCGCGCCGCACCACTCCCCTGCCCTGCCTTGTCTTGGCCCTCGCTCTGGCTGCCTGCGCGCCCTCGACGGAGCGCGCGCCGACGACCTCAACGGCGGCTGGAAGCACCACACTGCAGACCACAGAACCCGACGAACGGGACGAGCAGGATCCGCTGCTTGCAGAACAGTCGCTGCGCTTCGCAACGGTCGACGAGGCTTTCCTGAGCCCGCTGACACCCGAGGACAACATCGACTCGCCGGCCAGCTGGACGGCCCCCGACGGCGAGGTCTGGCTGATCGCCACCGCCAAGAGCACGCATCGCCTGATGGTCTACCGCGGCGACAGCGGCGCGCTGCTGCGTACAGTCGGCGAGCAGGGCGCGGCTCTGGGCCAATTCGACCGCCCGAACGGCGTGTTCGTCATCGACGATCTGCTGCTGGCGGTCGAGCGCGACAACCGCCGCGTGCAGGTGCTGCGCCTGCCGGGGTTCAGCCCGCTGGGCAGCTTCGGCGAGGGCGAGCTGCGCCAGCCCTACGGCCTGTGGCTGCGACGCAGCGAAGGCGGCTATGAGGTCATGGTCAGCGATGCCTACATGGACGCCGCCGATGAGGACACGGTGCCGCCGCTGGCCGAGCTCGACCGCCGCTTCCAGCGCTACCAGCTCACGCTGGCGGGCGATGCGCTGCAGGCGCGGCACCTCGGCAGTTTCGGTGCCACCGAGGCGGCCGGCGCCATCCGCATTCCCGAATCGCTGTGGGGCGACGAGGCCCACAACCGCCTGCTGATCGCCGAAGAGGACCAAGCCGACGGCACCCGCATCAAGCCCTACCGGCTGTCCGATCTCGGCTATGCCAGGAGCGACCTCGGCGCCGGCCTGTTCCGCGCCCAGGCCGAAGGCATCGCGCTGTACGCCTGCGGCGACGGCAGCGGCTGGTGGATTGCCACCGACCAGTTCAAGGACCGCTCGCTGTTCCATGTGTTCGACCGCGCAAGCCTGGCGCATCTGGGCAGCTTCGCCGGACGCACGGTAGCCAATACCGACGGCGTCTGGCTCGACCAGGGCGCGAGCGCGCGCTTCCCGCAGGGCGTGTTCTACGCCGTGCATGACGACCAGGGCGTCGGCGCCTTCGACTGGCGCGACATCGCCGCGGCACTGCAGCTGGGGCGCTGCCCCTGAGCGATCGCCCCGGGTGCGCCGGCGGCGCGCCGGCACGGATCGACGAAAGTCAGTGAACACTTGTTCTTGTTTCAAGGATAATGCCCGGCCTGCCGCCACCTGCGGCCCATCCGGGACCCGGAACACATGTTCGACTCTTTCGACCGCGACCAGCTGATCGCCTCGGGCGAAGGCCGCCTGTTCGAAGGCAGCCAGGCGCGTCTGCCGCTGCCGCCCATGCTGATGTTTGACCGCATCACCCGGATCACCGACGAAGGCGGTGCGCACGGCCAGGGCGAGATCGAAGCCGAGCTCGATATCCGCCCGGACCTGTGGTTCTTCGACTGTCATTTCCGCGGCGACCCGGTGATGCCGGGCTGCCTTGGCCTCGATGCAATGTGGCAGCTGGCGGGCTTCTACCTGACCTGGCAGGGACTGCCCGGCCGCGGTCGTGCGCTGGGCGTGGGCGAGGTGCGCTTTTCCGGCCAGGTGCTGCCGACCGCCAGCCAGGTGCGCTACCAGATCGACGTCAAACGGGTGATCCGCCGCAAGCTCAACATGATCGTGGCCGATGCCCGCATGTCGGTCGACGGCCGCGAGATCTACACGGCCAGCGACCTGCGCGTCGGCCTGTTCACCGACACCTCGGGCTTCTGATGTTTCCGCGCCGCGTCGTCATCACCGGAGCCGGCATCGTCAGCTGCCTGGGCAATGATCTGGCAACGGTCAGCGCGAACCTGCGCGCAGGCCGCTCGGGCATCCGCCGCTGCGATGAATTCGTCGAGGCCGGCCTGCGCAGCCAGATCGCCGGCGTGCCGGAGATCGATCTCGAGGCCCGCATCGATCGCCGCGACCGCCGCTTCATGGGCGATGCGGCGGCCTATGCCAGCGTGGCGCTGGACGAGGCCATCGCGATGGCCGGGCTCGCGCCGGAGCAGGTCAGCCATCCGCGCAGCGGCCTGATCATGGGCTCGGGCGGCGGCTCGCCGGCAAACCAGATCGAGGCTGCCGACACCCTGCGCAGCAAGGGCGTACGCCGCATCGGGCCGTACCAGGTCACCCGCACCATGGCCTCCACGGTGTCGGCCTGCCTCGCCACGCGCTTCAAGGTGCGGGGCATCAACTACTCGATAAGCTCAGCCTGCGCGACCTCGGCGCACTGCATCGGCGCCGCTGCCCAGCAGATCGCCTGGGGCCTGCAGGACGTGATGTTCGCCGGCGGCGGCGAGGAGAACTCCTGGGGCATGGCCAGCCTGTTCGACGGCATGGGTGCGCTGTCGACCAAGCGCAACGACACGCCTGAACTGGCATCTCGCGCCTACGACGCCGACCGCGACGGCTTCGTCATCGCGGGGGGTGGCGGTGCGCTGGTGCTGGAGTCGCTGGAGCACGCCCACGCCCGCGGGGCGCGCATCCTTGCCGAGATCGTCGGCTACGGCGCGACCTCGGACGGCGCCGACATGGTGGCGCCCTCGGGCGAGGGCGCAGTCGCCTGCATGCGCCAGGCCATCGCCGGTCTGGAGCAGCCCATCGACTACATCAACACCCACGGCACCTCGACGCCGCTGGGGGATTTGACCGAACTGCGGGCGCTGCGCGAAGTGTTCGGCGATTCGATGCCGCCGTTCTCGTCGACCAAGTCGCTGTCCGGCCATTCGCTGGGCGCGGCGGGCGTGCAGGAGGCGATCTACTGCCTCGCCATGCTCGAAGGCGGCTTCATGGCCGGCTCGGCAAATGTCGACACGCCCGACCCTGATGTCGGCAGCGCACCGCTTGTGTGCGCCACACGCAACGCAGCTCTGCGCACCGTGCTGTCGAACAGCTTCGGGTTCGGCGGCACCAATGCATGTCTGGCGCTTAGCAAGACGCACTGAATCCCGGTCCAAGTGCGCGTTGGATGCCGGCGATGACAGGATTGTGTCCAAGCCGGGTGGGCGCGTGCTCACCGAGCTTCGGGGGGCGCGCCTGCTGTGAGCGGCGACGAAACCCGTGAGTCTGCTCGCCTCGTGGTGCGGGTGCGCCGTAACGCCCGCGCTGCGAGCGCGAAGAGGAAGCGTGCGAGCATGAACAGCAGCAGGCTCTTCCACAGCAATGCACCGACCAGGACGATGGCATCTGCCCACCTGATCTCGGCCAGAGTGAGGTCGGCAAACGCCTGCAGACGCGCAGGCAGGTCCTGCAGGAGGCCACGCCAGAGTTGGATGCCCGCGAGGACCAGCACCACCGCGAACACGCCGGCACATGCCAGGCCGTAAACCGCAAGCAACGGAAGCAAGCCTGGAGTGAGACCTCTCGGCAGGGCCCGAGTCTCCTTGGCCGCACCTGCTGGTCTCAACCTTCGCCACATCGCAGCCATGGCCTCGCGCCCATCGCGCCGAAGGTCGCTGCGCCCTAGGAGATCACTCAACAGCCAGTAGCCGTCCAGCCGCAGCAGGGGGTTCAGATTCCAGAGAATCGACGCGCTGGCGGCTGCCGCGCTCGCCAACAGGAGTGCATGGCTCGTCGCCAGGTAGGCGAGCATGAACGCCAGGACGAGCTGCGCTTGCAGGAACACGCCTGCAACATCGATGAGCGCCCGCTGGCGGGCAGGCAGACGCCAGCACTCCGACAGCTCGGCCCATGCGACTGGAAACAGCACATACCAGCCAACACCGATGCTGACTCTGCGTGCTCCACATCGCCAAGCGGCTGCCGCGTGCCCGAGCTCGTGCACCAGCAAGACAAACAGCCCGAGCAAGATCCCCAAAAGCAGCTCGGCCGAGGTGGGTGATGCGTAGACTCGCGGCGACTGAAGTGCCCACAGCAGCAAGGCAAATCCCAGCAAGGCGGTGCAACAACCAAGCACGAGTCCGGGCCGCGAAAACACCGGGGAAAGGCAGCGCGCGAGTGGATTGACTGCGCGCGGTGAAAGCAGTCTGAGCGATGCCGTCATGTAACCGGGGCGTTCGCTTTGAATGGGTGCGCAGGTCACGCCAGCGCCCTCTCTGACCAACAGATTCCTGCGCGGACAGTCCTCCTGCAGGAGCGTCTCCAGCGAGTCAAGCACCTCTGTGCCCCAGCCCTCTCTGCGGAGCGCATCGGTGACTTCAACCACGGTGCTCGGAGTACCAAACCGCATCAGCGCTCGCTTTACGCGATCCGTCACCACCACGCGTTGGGTCCTGCCCTTGGTATCGTCGAGTTCCAACAGCCAACGTGCGCCGCCATCCCCCTGGAAGGGCAGAATGCGAAGCCCAGCGTTGAGAACCCAGCGGGTTGCCTCACTCGCAGAGATCGAAGAATCAGGCAAGGGCTAGGCTCCGACGACTGCCAGCAGACGGCGTTGCACGAGCGATTCGAGCAGACTGCGCAGATCCGCTGCATCTATGCCGATGGCGCTGTACTCACGGCGCAGGGCGCGCGCAGTCTGTGGGCCTTCACGCAAGCGGCCATGTAGACCGTAGGCCCAGTCGGGAAGCCTGTAGGCCATTTGCGAGCCCACGTGCACCCAGTACTGGTATCGGTCGCGCTCAAACAATGTGACGTGCTGTGGCTCCAGGGCAATCGGGACATCGTCATCAAGACCGTGCGCAAGCGGCAAGCTCGGGACAGCGTCTGCCACCATCCATCGATGCAAACAGAAGGCGAACTCCCAAGGCACGGGTTCCTTTTCGACTTCTGCCGCCAGGGCGCTGTAGATCGACTGCATCATGCGCTGTCGCCCCGCAGCGTCTTGTGGCGCCAACAGTGGCTCACTCGCCACCACCTGGTCCGGTGCATCGGGCGAAGCTCGCACGACCAGGGGAATCACAACCCGGCGCAGCGATTGCGCCAAGCGGGCAATCCCCTCCTTTACGCGGATCCGTTTGCCGAGAAATTCGACTTCGATGCCGCCCTGATCGAGTCGATGACCATCCGGCCCCATGTTGCCGTCCACGTAGATCAGACCTGTTCGTCCCTGGCGCAATGCAGCCAGCAAATGCCTGCCCACGCCAGTGTGTTCGACCTCGATGAGACGCGTGGCTTGCTCGAAAGGCTCAGGCGCACGGGGGGCCATCTCGTTAATCTCGAAATAGGCCTGCTTGGCAACCGGCGCAACGAAAGGTATGCCCTGCACCGCCAGATCGCAGCAAATTTCACGGTGTCGTCCATAGTGAAACAGCGCGAGCAAGACCCCATCCTTACTGTGTGCGTCCAGAACCGATCGCACCGCACTCCAGCCACCGAGGCAGGGCGCCGGAAGCCTCGTCGCTCGATGGCCACTGGCCGCAGCCTGAGCATGGAAATCGACGCGCATGCGATCAAGATGAGCAGCGAACTCGGCGATCGCCGCATGCCGCCGGTCATGGGCAGCCTGGGCCATTCGTTCAATCTCGACTTGGCTCCGGCGCGCCCCGAACAGCGCCAGGAAGTTCATGTAGTAGTGGGCGGGCTCTCCGCTATGCACCGCAGCTGCAGGCGGAGCACTTGGTAGCTGACTGTTCATCAAGAGGGTTCCTGACAGGTCTGGGCGACCGCGGTAGGTGTGCCGGCCGATCCCATCGGACCGACCGGCACCGATCACTTCGATCAGGGGTTCAGGTCATCTCGGCAGCTCTGGCCGCTCTCGGTGCCGCCCTCTTCGCTGCAGTCACCGCTGCCGCCGTTACCACCTTCGCCGCCACCACCGCAGCAGCTGAACTCGACCCGTTGCTCCAGATCGACCAGTGCCACTTCCTCAACGATCAAGGTCTGCTTGGACATTTTCGACTCCATCACCAAGTGCGTTGCCGCCGGGCCGGTAACGCCGTACAGGAAGGGCGACGCACCGGGTCGCCTCGAAGCGCATGCGCTCCGGGCCACTACACGCTAGAGGGTGCCGGGATCGATCACTCGAATGCGCGGCAGCGCCTGCGCGCGGTGCATAGGGACGTGCGTCACCAGCGCCGGCAGACGTAGGCACCAACGGCCGCGGCGCGCACCGCGGAAGCAAAGTCACCGTGGGGCGTTCACGGCTCGTCCTTTCGCAGCGCTCAGGAGTCGGAGCCCGAACGCAGGATGGCGGCGCACGGTAGCGATCAGCCCAGGCGCAGCCAGGGAGCCGCGCTCCAAGCAAGAACAGCGCGCAGACCGAGGCGAGGCGGGCCGTGCGAGTGTCCTCGCACAGGTCATGGACCAATGCTGGGGCCCGGTGCCTTACAGAAGTGCGGTCCTCCGGGCACAGCTGCCCCGAAGACCGGCGGCCCAGCTGCGTTCAGGACATGAGGTCAGGACGGCACCGCGATCTCGGAGGCGAAGGCGAACTACTCCAGGTTGTTCGGTCCGCAATCGATGTTCAAGGTGGACGACGAGTGGAGGCCAAAGGGCGAGCCGACGCTGACCGAGATCGTTCCAACGCCGCCATCGCCGTTCCAACAGACCAGCTCGACCTCGTCACCCGGCTTGTCTCGATAAGTCGCGAAGGGTCCATCCGGGCTCCAGTAGTAGCTCAGCTCTGGGCCTTTGGGCCAAGCGTTGCAGGAATGCGTGAAGGTGGAGGTACGCACACACTCGATGTACACACTGCCGCCTGCGGCAGGAGGCAGCGGGGCTGCTACGCAGACGCCCTTCATCCCTACATCACAACCGGGATCCACGACACCGTCCGACTTGGAAACGACGAGGTATTCCTGCACCGGGCAAGACTTCTCTCGACAGACCGTTGTTGCTGTGGTCTGCGAGGCAGGCAGACCAACCGCGCACAGCGTGAGGACAAGTAGCGTCAGGCGCATCCGGGCGATCTCAGTGGTGTAGGTGGCGTTGTACACGCAGTGTGCTGCCGGATTCGATCACGGCGGCTCTACTGCAGGAAGCAGCACGGGCGCACAGTCGGCGTCCAGCGGCGGGCGCGCCCTCTTGCACGCGGATTCGGCGAGTTTCGACAGCGTCTGCTCGACGGCGCGCCGCCGCGTGTCAGCTTCCGGCAGATGCGCCAGCTGCCCCTGCATCTCGCGAAGCAGGAGCAGTCCCCGCTCTGTCAAGCCAAGTTCGTCCGCGATTCTGGCCTGCAGCAGCGCCGCTCGCACGGCCAGCGGGATGATGGCCGAGTGATGGCGCTCACTCAGCCGGCGCAACTCTGCCAGCGTCTCGATCGCCTCATCCGGGCGCCCACTGCCGTGCAGGGCAGCGGCGAGGTTGAATCGCGCCCGCAAGCTGCGTGCATGCGACTCGCCCAAGGCCGCGCTGAATCCCATCAGTGCGCGACCGAAAGAATCGACTGCCTCGTCACTGCGGGCAGCGTTGAGGTAGGCACGCGCAGCGGCCGCATGGGCCCCAGCCAGGACCGGGGAATCCTGCCGATAGTGTCTTCCGAGGCTCGCGATCACACGCTCGAATCGCGAGGGCAGGTCGTCCGGGTTCGGCTCCACGAAACTTGTGAGCCGCAACAATTCCAGCTCTTCCAGCAAGACCGAAGGGTGGGCCGGTCCCGCTGAACTCAGGACCTCTCGATACAGTTGCTGCTGAACGGCGATAGCCTCTGCGTCCTTGACCGACAGCGCCAGCGTCTCCACCAGGAGACGGCGGGCTTTGAGGCCGTTCTGAGTGCTGGTGCCTGTGTCTCTTGCGAGCAGCGACTTCAGGCGGTTTTCGGCCTCCTCGCGGAGCCCACGATCCATGTCGAGCCTCGCCATCGCGTACTGCCACGCCCATCGGTCCTCGCCCCCGTCCCGCCCAGCCTCGTCGAGCAGGCGCTCGGCATCCGCCGTACGCCCCGACCGTGACAAGGCTTCAGCGGCAAGCAGGCGCAAGTCGTCCTTGAGCTGTGGGTCCTCGGCGTGGCCCTCGAGAGCTGCAAGCGCCCTGGTTGACAGGTCAGCTGCGTTTGCGTCCGCGCCAAGCTCGACCTCCACGCGCGCAATGCTCGCCGCGAGGCTGGCGAACAGCGGAGGATTCCGCTCCTCCACGTCTGCGAGGCGCGACTGCACCGCGTCAAGGATGGCCCGAACGGAAACGCCTTCCCCTCCTGCGCGGGCCGGGTCTGCCTCGATGAAGGCGCCTTCGAGTATCTGGCTCAGCAGAACGGCGCGATCGCGTTCTTCCACGGCCATCGTTCGCTGCCGCTCGACCTCCCTGGCCTGCAGCAAGAATCCAGCTGCTGCCATCGCAAGGGCCACCGTGGCCGCCGTGGCAGCGAGGACCCGACCGTAATTGCGCCTCAAGAACAGTCGTGCGCGATAGGCAAACTCCGACTCCCGGCTCGAAATGGGCAGGTGTCGCTGCCAGCGCGCGAGGTCGGCATCGAGTGCGCGGACGTTCGGGTAGCGCTCGGAGGGCTGCTTGCGCAGGCAGCGCAGGACGATCGAATCAAGGTCGCCGCGGAGTCGAGCGGCCCACGACACCGCGGCCGCGCTGCTCATCGCGGGTGGGGCACGATGAAGAATCTGGGCCTCGGCCTCGGCAGGCGTCAGCACGTTCAGTTCGTACGCTGCCCTGCCTGCAAGCAGGCGGTAGGCGAGCAGCCCGAGCGCATAGATGTCACAGCCGACCCCGAGGGTCTGGCCCAGCAACTGCTCAGGTGAGGTGGCCGTCAGGCTGAAGAACCTGTCTGCGGTGGAGGTCGAATCGACCGCAGGTGCTGCCAGTGACTTCGAAATGCCGAAGTCCAGCAGCTTGGGCTGTCCGTCCGCCGTTACCAGCACATTGGACGGCTTCAGGTCGCGGTGAATCAGCAGTCTTTCGTGGGCGTGAGCGACGGCATCGAGAAGCCGTCGAAGCAGAACGACGCGTTGTTCGAGATCGAGCCCCATCGCCTCGCAGAACTCGATCAGTTCAAGCCCCTCGACCGCCTCCATCACTACGAAGGAGCTGCCGTCTTCCAGCACGCCGGCTTCGATGAATCGGCAAATGCCCGGGTGGTCCAGGGCGGCCAAGTGGCGCTGCTCCGCCAGAAAGCGCGCCTGGAAAATCGGAGCTGCGCGGTCCCGGCGTACCCGTTTGATCGCTACGCGCTGGGTGTAGCCCTGCACATCGCGCTCGCCAAGATAAACGCGCCCCATGCCGCCCTCGCCCAGCAGGTCGAGTACCCGGTAGCCGGGCACCTGGGGGAGCGCGTCCTCGGGTGCGTCGAAGTCGGCCAGGGCCTCGGCAAGCCGCCGTCCGCCACCGTCGGCAACGGCATCGAGAGGGTTCGTCTGACGATCCGCGAGCAACAGTCGTTCGAGCTCAACGGCGAGCTGCGAGTTCGACCGATGCAAGACAGCGAGTGATGCCTGCTGTTCGTCAGGCGGCAGGAGCACCAGTCGCTCGAAGTGTTCGTAGACGGATCCAGGTTGGCCAGCGGCGTCACCACGGCGCATGCATGTGCTCCCGATCTGCGCTGGCTTCAATCGGAAAGCTGTGACGCGAGCCAGGCGCGCGCAGAGCGCCACTGTCGGCCCGCTGTCGCCATGGGCGACGACATCAGCCTGCCGTAGACCTCGCGCATCAGGTCGTCCTCGGCCTGTGGCTCGCCCAACTTCCATGATTTCAGCCGTTGCGTGACGCTCTGTTCCATCCCATGTCCCGACATGCAGCCCTGCGCGATCTTCCCAGAAATCCGCCAGATCCGGGTTGTTGCCGGTTCCTGCCGCCGGGCGGACTGCTGGGCGACACATGGCTTCCACCACGGTCGCTTCGTTGCGAACGCAGGCCTGCGGCGGAATCAGGCAAGGACACCCTTGCGCTCGCACCACATGAGAGGGTTGCGCAGGCAATCCGTCGTCAGCGGCGACGGCCGAGCCCAGCTCAACGCGGCGCTCATCGAGGTGTTCGCCCCACGATTCGGCCACCTCAGGGCTGCGAGGGTTGATCGCAGTTGCCGGACCAGGCCATGCCAAACCCGTTCCTCGGCGACTGACTGCCTTGACGTGGACGGGAGCCAGAAACAGACAGGGCCCCTCACGGGGCCCTGTGTGCTTGCGCCGGCGCGGGAGGCGCCGGCGCAGTGCACTGCGCGATCAGAACTTCCAGTTGATCGACAGGGTGTAGCGGCGGCCGAGGATGTCATACGCGCCAGCCGACAGCCCCAGGGTGGGGATCGGCGGGTCCTCGTTGAACACGTTCGTCACCGAAAGACGCAGCACGCCCTGATCGCTGATCTTGAGGTTGGCGCCGGCGTTGTGCAGCCAGTAGGCGCCGGCACCCAGGATGTCCTGCGTCTCGGCGGTGTTGGTGACGTTGATCACGGCCGCGCCGGTGTAGTCCGCCTGCCAGTTCACGCCCCAGCGATCGCGATCGTAGGCGAGGCTCAGCTGGCCGCGGTACTCGGAGTTGCCCAGCTCGCCTGCATTGACGTCGGTGACGACATTGTTGGTCGAGGTCTCGAGGCGACTGAGCTTGAACGCCGTCAGGGCAACCGTGCCGCGACCGCCGATGCTCCAGCCCCAATCCGACAGATCCTTGGTATAGAGGACCTGCGACTGCCAGCCGGTGAAATCGAGGAAGCCGCCGTTGACGAAGCCGGTTGTGATGCCGTCGATCTGACCGTCCTCCGTACGGCGGATGCGCGAGCAGAACGTGTTCGCATTCCGGACATCCGAGGCATTGAAGTCCGGGTTGTCGAAGCAGCCGGTGGCGATCGCAGCGGCGTTGAGGTTCGAGATCACATCGTCGATGTCGATCTTGTACCAGTCCAGCGACATGCGCAGGCCGTCGACGGAGGAAGGCGACCAGACCAGCCCCGCCGTCTCCGCCTTGCTGTCCTCGTTGAGCAGGTTGGGATCACCGCCGGTGACGCCGCGGATGGTGGCATTCACTGCCACCGAGGTGAAGTCGTTCGGGTTCAGGCTGAACGCCTGGTAGAACGCAGCGCAGTTGGCCTGACGCACCGCCGGGTTGGTGCCACCGGCGACATTGCGGCTGTCGCAAGGATCCGGCACCGCGGTGAAGATCTCGGCCACTGGGGTGAACAGCTCAGTGATGGCAGGTGCGCGCAGCGAGCGGGTCACGTTGCCGCGCACTTCGAGATCCTCGATCGGGTTGTACTGGAAGCCGATGGTGTAGGCGTCGAATTCGCCGTTGACGGAGTTGTCGACGCGACGGAACTTGCCGGTGATGTCGAAGCGCTTCAGCAAAGTCAGGTCGCGCGCGCCGTCAACGAAGGGCAGGACAAACTCACCGAACATCTCCTTGGTGCTGAAGGAGCCGACCAGCGGGGTGATCGGCACGGCGCGGCCCAGGCCCTGCTGCTGGAAGAAGTCCGGCTCGAAGTTGCCGCGCTCGATGCGGCGCTCGAAGCCGACGTTGAAGGCCGCCGGGCCGCCCCACATGTCGAACAGCTCACCGCCAAGGTTGGCGTTGAAGACGCTCTGCTCAAGCGAAGTGTTGGTGAGCACTTCGTCGGTCACGTAGTTGCGGGCCGCGGCGCTCGGCGCGCCTTCGCCGAACAGGTTGAGCGGAACGCAGTTGGCGTCGGCACGCGGAGTGCCGCCGCCCGGAATGACCAGGCCCGGGGTCGGCGTGGTCGAGCACACGACCTGGCCGTTGACCACTGCGACGTTCAGCGAGTTGATGAAGGCCTGCTGGTTCAAGACAGTCTGGAAGAAGGTCGACTCGCTCTTGCCCTGGTTGCCGGAAACCTCCCAGCTGTAGAACCGGCCGCCCAACTCGAAGCTGCCGTCCAGACCCAGCACCACGCGGTACAGGTCCGTCTCGGCGCGGGCATTGTTCTCGACCAGGTCACGCGAGGCGCGCGAGAGCTGGAACGTGGTGATGCCGGCCGCTTCCAGTGCACCGCGGTTCTGGGCACTGAGCAGCGGATATTGGGCATTGAAACCGATCGGTGCACTCAGGCCACCGAACAGGTTGACGTTGTAGATCGACTGGTCGACCAGCTCCAGGCTCTCGGCGCTGTAGGTCAGACCTTCAGCGAAGAAGCGCAGGTCGTCGTTCAGGTCGTAGGTGAAGTTGAGGGTGCCGGTTCGGCGCGTGACGTCCGAGGTGATCTGCGAGGTTTCGGCCAGATTGAAACCATCACCACCCGAGGAGTTGGTGGCGGTGCCGGCATTGGTGCCGAAACGCACGCCCGGGTCGAAGGGAACGATGTCGCCGTTCGGCGCGAACTGCAGGTTGCGGCCGAGGATCAGGCCACCCGCGGTGAATGTGTTGAACCGATCGTTGCGGATCAGCACCGAATTCGCAATGCCGTCAGTCGCAGGCGAGGGCGAGCACGTCTGGAACGGGACGCCGGTGTTGACGCGACCGTCGGTTTCCGGCGTTCGGCCCGCTGACACCGTGTTGGCGCAGGGATTGCCGCGGAACGCGAATCCCGCCGCACCCCAGTCGCGGTCGGTCAGCAGCACGCCTTCCACATCGTCGAAGCTGCCCGACACCATGATGTTGCCGCGGCCGTTGCCTACGCTGGAGCCCGCGACCGCGCTGATGTTGCGGCGGAGATTGTCGCCCTCCTCCGTTGCACCGATGGTCGAACTGACTTCGACGCCTTCGTAGTCCCGACGGGTGATGATGTTGACGGTGCCGGCGATCGCGTCGGAGCCGTAGGTCGGCGCACCGCCGATGGTCAGGTTGTCTACCTGATCGACGATCTGCACGGGGATGATGTTCAGGTCGACCTGCAGGCCCGCACCGGCCGGCCCGAAGATGGTCGGGGTGTTCGAGGACACGACGCGGCGGCCGTTGATCAGACTCAGCGTTCGCGCGGTGCCCAGACCGAACTGGTTGGCGAAGTTCACACCAACGCCAAAGCTGGACTGGCCCGCCTCGGGGGTGGTGCCGACGCCGAAGGTCGGACCCTCGTTGAGGATGTCAGCGATGTTGGTGATGCCGCGCGCGTCGATGGCGCTGCGGCTGATCGAGGTGGCAGGCTCCAAGGTGTCGAAGCCCGCGCGCGGAATGCGCGATCCGGTGACCTGGATGGTGTCGAGGGTGCGCGCCTCATCTGCCTCCTGACGTTCCGCTTCTGCCTGGGCGCTGTCCTGCGCAAGCACGACAGGCGCAAACGCGAGCTGCAGCAGGCTCAGCTGCAGAACGTTCACAAGCAACTTCTTCTTCATTTGTGACCCCCAGTAACGCCCGGCTGCGCGCGCGGGCAGTTGTCTGTCCGTACTAACCCCTGCATCCGCAAGCGAGTTGGCTTGGACTCCCCTTTAGGACCGCTGTGCCGAAGCGGAAAAACTCTCGACGAAGCGGCTCTTTACACACTGCTGCTACTCAGACGCGACGCGGAAGCGTTATCAAGCCGGCGTTAAGAATTCGTCAAACGCCATGGACGAAAGCATGACTTCCAATGGGCGGAACAAGGGAGGTGGATGGTCCATCGACTACGCGGGCGCGTCTGCATCTCCGCCAGCCTCCCTGTGCCGGGCGGTCGGCGCATGGCGGCGCTGGCAGCTCGTCGAAGAACTTCCTCCTTGGGAGTATTTCGAGTTGGCGGTCCGGAGCAGGTCCGTACCACCTCAGGACAAATCAAGCGCCTACGCGCTTGCTTTGTCGCTCAGGCCATACCGGGCCGGGCTGGCTGGCCGTCTTTCAACAGCCTGATAGAGGCCGATCCAGCCCCCAGCCCGCAGCTCTCAGGCCACCGGCGCATCCGGCTGGCGCTCCGGCGCCGCCTGCTGGAAGGTCGGCAGGGCGAGGCAGTTGCTTTCGATCCGCAGCAGGGTCGGATACGGCGTCAGATCCATCTGCAGCCGCCGCGCGTTGTACATCTGCGGCACCAGGCAGCAGTCGGCGATGCTGGGCATCTCGCCCTCGCAGTACTCGCCGGTAGAGGGGTTGTCGAACACGAGGGCCTCGAACGCGGACAGGCCTTCGGCAATCCAGTGCCGCGACCAGGCCTCGCGCCGGGCTTGATCGATGTCGAGAACGCGCTCCAGGTACTGCTGCACGCGCAGGTTGGCCAGCGGATGCACGTCGCAGGCGATCAGTTGGGCCAGCGCACGCACGCGCGCACGGTCACGCGCCATGGCGGGCAGCAGGGGCACCGCAGGGAAGCTCTCGTCCAGGTACTCGATGATCGCCAGCGACTGCCGGATCGCACGCTCGCCGTCGAGCAGCACCGGTACCAGCGCCTGCGGATTGATCTCACGGAACTCGGGCGCGCGCTGTTCACCGCCATTGTTCAGCAGGTGGACCGGCTTCTGCGCATAGGCCAGGCCCTTGAGGTGCAGGGCGATGCGGACGCGATAGGCGGCGCTGGAGCGCCAGTAGCTGTAAAGGCTCAGCATCTCGCTCATCGCGCCTCTCCCTGATCCGATGTGATCGATGTCACGGAAATCTACGCGCGTCGGCACGCGCGAAGCAACACACCACATCGTGTGCGGCCGCCGCAGGCAGGGAGCGCGCGGCGGCGGCAGTGTCGCAGGCGCCGCTCGTGAACCAACCCAGAGGCCGTAGCAAGGGCGTCTCTGGGGGTTCGAGGCAAGGCGCGGTATGCAAGATTCAACGAAGTCCGGCGAGGCAGTGACCGCGGAATCCGCATACCTCGCAGCCGCCGCGGGCGGCCAGAGGCGGCCGCAGCAGCCGGATGGCTCACACAGGCGCTCAGCCCTGCTGCATGACCTGGTCGATCGCGCCGAAGATCGAGCGTCCCTCGCGATCGAGCATCTCGATGCGAACGCGGTCGCCGAACTTCATGAAGGGCGTAGTGGGCTTGCCCTCGCGGATGATCTCCAGCATGCGCTTCTCGGCCAGGCACGAAGCCCCCTTGCCCTCGTCCTCGTTGGCCACGGTGCCGGAGCCGACGATGCTGCCGGCGACCAGCGGGCGGGTCCTGGCGGCGTGCGCGATCAGCTGGGCGAAGTTGAACTGCATGTCGACGCCGGCCTCGGGCGCGCCGAACCATTCGCCGTTGATGTGGCTGACGAGCGGCAGGTGGATCTTGCTGTCCTGCCAGTCCTCGCCCAGTTCGTCCGGAGTCACGAACACCGGCGACAGGGTCGAGCGCGGCTTCGACTGCAGGAAGCCGAAGCCCTTGGCCAGCTCATCCGGAATCAGGTTGCGCAGGGACACGTCGTTGATCAGCCCGACCAGCTGGATGTGGCCGGCCGCAGCTTCGGCCGACACGCCCATCGGCACGTCGTCGGTGACCACCACCACCTCGGCTTCGAGGTCGATGCCGAAAGCCTCGTCCGGCACGCGCACCGGATCGTTCGGGCCGTAAAAGCCGGCGCCGACCGCGTGGTACATCAGCGGGTCGACGTAGAAGCTCTCGGGAACGGTGGCGCCGCGCGCGCGGCGCACGCGCTCGACGTGCGGCAGGTAGGCGGAGCCGTCGACGAACTCGTAGGCGCGCGGCAGAGGTGCCGCCAATGCAGCGGTGTCGAAGGCGAATACGGCCTGGCCTTCGACGCTGTCGGCGCCCGCCTGCAGCTGCTCGTAGACGGCGTTCAGGCGCGGCGCGGTTAGGCTCCAGTCCTCCAGGGCGCGCTGCAGGGTCGGCGCGATCTGCGGCACGCGCACGGCGCGGCTGAGCTCGCGGTTGACGACGATCAGGCTGCCATCGCGGCCGCCTTCCTTGAGGCTTGCGAGTTTCATTGAGTGTCCTTGGTGCTTGGCTCGCGGAAACCGCGACCCTCATGTTCTGGGGATTCGGCTCGCACGCTGCGCGAGCCATGCTGATGTTCTACCCGCGCGGTGCGCGAGAACGCGCTTCATGGCCGGCTCGCAAAACGCGCGAGCCCGGGCAATCAGCGCCTGGACGCGTCAAAGTTCGCCTTGAGGCCGGCCCAGCAGTCAGGGTAGTCGCGCTGCCGATGCGCTGCCTCGACCGCCTGCCGGGTCGGGCGGATCACCCGCGGCGCCTCGAACATGAAGGCCATGGTATCGGTGATCACATCGGGCTTGGACAGGTCGGCCTTCGAGGCCTTCTCGAAGGTGGCCGCATCAGGACCATGGCCGGTCATGCAGTTGTGCAGCGAGGCGCCACCGGGCACGAAGCCCTCGGCCTTGGCGTCGTAGGCGCCGTGCACCAGGCCCATGAATTCGCTGGCGACGTTGCGGTGGAACCAGGGCGGACGGAAGGTGTCCTGCGCCACCAGCCAGCGCGGCGGGAAGATCACGAAGTCCAAGTTGCTGACGCCTTCGGCCTCGCCCGGCGAATGCAGGACCAGGAAGATCGAAGGGTCCGGATGGTCGTAGCTGATCGAGCCGATGGTGTTGAAGCGGCGCAGGTCGTAGCGGTAGGGCGCGTAGTTGCCGTGCCAGGCGACCACGTCCAGCGGGCTGTGGCCGATCGGCGCGCGCCACAGCTGGCCCTGGAACTTCGCGATCAATTCGAAGCTGCCTTCGCGCTGCTCGTAGCGCGCAACCGGGGTTTCGAAATCGCGCGGATTGGCCAGGCCATTGCTGCCGATCACGCCGAGATCCGGCAGCTTGAGCAGGGCGCCGAAGTTCTCGCAGACATAGCCGCGGGCCTCGCCGTCCGGCAGGCTCACGGTGAAGCGCACCCCGCGCGGCAGCACCGCGATCTGCTGCGGCTCGACCTCGACCCGGCCCAGCTCGGTGTCGATGCACAGGCGGCCCAGCTGCGGCACCACCAGCAGCTCGCTGTCGGCGCTGTAGAAGTAGCGGCCGACCATGTCGCGGTTGGCGGCGTACAGGTGCACGGCCATGCCTGCGGCATCCGGCCCGCCGTTGCCGCCCATCGTGAACAGGCCATCGATGAAGTCGGTCGGCTGCGCCGGCAGCGGCAGCGGACTCCAGCGGTACTGCTCGGGGCTCACCGCGATCTCGTCGAAGCGGTTGTGGAAGCGCGGCTGCGCATAGGGCTCGAAGCGGCCGTGGATCGCCGCCGGGCGGATGCGGTACATCCAGCTGCGACGGTTGGCGTGGCGCGGCGCGGTGAAGGCCGTGCCCGAGATCTGCTCGGCGTAGAGGCCGTAGGGACAGCGCTGCGGCGAATTGCGCCCGATCGGCAGCGCACCGGGCAGGGCCTCGGTGGCGAAGTCGTTGGCGAAGCCGGTGAGGTAGGTCGGGGTGGGCGTCATAGTGGCGGTGTGCGGTCCTGAGGGGGCTTGCGTCATGGCAACGGTTCTCGGGATAGCCCCTCTCCCGGTGGGAGAGGGGTTGGGGAGAGGGTCCGGTCGTGCAGCGCGCTCCAGATCTGCGTCAGCACGGCCTCGGTTTGGATCAGCACATCGTGATTCCAGAAGCGCAGCACCCTGAATCCCGAGCGCTCAAGAAATCGTTTGCGTTCCGCGTCGATTTTCGGCGAATGCTGCGAGCCATCCAGCTCCACCACCAGCAGCTGGGAGAGGCAGACGAAATCAACGACGTAGGGCGGAAGCGGATGCTGCCTGCGGAACTTGAAGCCGCCAAAGCGGGCAGCGCGCAGGTGGTACCACAGCGCCTGCTCGGCATCCGTCATCGCTTGGCGCAGCTTGCGGGCGTTGCTCAGGGTGTCGGTGGGTAGCGGTGGAATGACGCGTTCGGCCATACCGGACCCTCTCCCCAACCCCTCTCCCACGGGGAGAGGGGCTCAAGTCAAAAGCTCGAAGCCGGGGCATCGATCAAACCGACTCCTGGTGCCTAAAGCTCGGAGAATCGCCAGCACCTTCGCTGCGCTCTCCAGCAGGCGAACGAGCTGAGTGCGGGGGAGTGACTGAAGCGAATCCCGAATCCCCTACCCCGCCTCTTACAGCACGCCGCGCTTCATCTGATCCCGCTCGATGCTCTCGAACAGGGCCTGGAAGTTGCCCTCGCCGAAACCCTCGTTGCCCTTGCGCTGGATGATCTCGAAGAAGATCGGGCCGATCGCGTTCTGGGTGAAGATCTGCAGCAGCTTGCGCTGCTTGGTCTCGGGGTCGGCGTCGATCAGGATCTTGTTCTTCGCCAGGCGCGGCACATCCTCGCCGTGGTTCGGAATGCGCTGGTCGATCACATCGAAGTAGGTGGTCGGGGTATCGAGGAACTCCACACCCTGCGCGCGCATGGCCTCGACGGTGGCGTAGATGTCATCGGTGAAGCAGGCGATGTGCTGGATGCCCTCGCCCTTGTACTGGTCGAGGTATTCGTTGATCTGGCTCTTCGGGTCCGAGGACTCGTTCAGCGGGATGCGCACGATGCCGTCGGGCGCAGTCATCGCCTTCGATACCAGGCCGGTCTTCGCGCCTTTGATGTCGAAGTAGCGGATCTCGCGGAAGTTGAACAGGCGCTCGTAGTAGTCCGACCACTTCTCCATGTTGCCGAAGTACAGGTTGTGGGTCAGGTGGTCGATGAAGGTCAGCCCGAAGCCGGTCGGATGGAGGTCCGCGCCCTCGATGGCGACGTAGTCGGCGGCGTAGGCATCGCCCTCGCTGGGCACGAGGTAGAGCATGCAGTCGCCGATGCCCTTGACCACCGGCGCTTCGATCGCGCGGCTCGTCGGCTTGTGCGCGATGCGCTCTCCGCCGTTGGCGATGACCTTCTGTTCGACCTCGGCCACCGGCTGGGTGAAGCGGATGCCGAAGCCGCAGGCGCTGGGGCCGTGCTGGGCGGCAAAATCGGCGGCGAAGCTGTCCGGGTCCTCGTTGACCAGGAAGTTGACCCCGCCCTGCCGATAGACGGTAATCGGCCGGCTGCGGTGCTTCAGTACGGGGGCGAAACCCATCCTGCGGAACAGCGCGTGCAGGTCGATGCTGCCCGCCGGGGCAGCGAACTCGACGAACTCGAAGCCGTTGATCCCCATCGGGTTTTCGAAGGTGGTGACCTGCATGCCGAGGTTCGGCTGGGCGTTCATGCTGGGCTCCTCAAGGGGCTGCGCGCGGCGACTGGCGCGCGGCGGTGTCAGGGATGCGGTGCCGGCGCAGGGCAGCCACCGCGAAACGCTCGCGGCTGGTCGCCGCGGGGTGTGCGCTTTATAGTTTCAGATGAAACCATTTGCAAGGTGCAGTGCAGGATGAGCCCTCCCCAATCCGCCGCGGCGACTGCGCCCGGCCACGAAGCAGGCCCCACCTCGACCGAACTGGTGCTGGAGTCCTTCCTGCCCTACCGGCTGTCGGTGCTGTCGAACCGGGTCAGCCAGGCGATCGCGCGCATCTACGCCGAGCGCTTCGATCTTTCGGTCACCGAGTGGCGGCTGATGGCGGTGCTGGGCCGCTATCCCGGGCTGACCGCGGGCGAGCTGGTCGAGCGCACGGCCATGGACAAGGTCGCGGTCAGCCGCGCGGTGGCGGGGCTGATGGGCTCGGGTCGGGTCGAGCGCGGCAGCGACGAGCGCGATCGCCGGCGCGTGCCGCTGGAGCTCAGCGCCGCCGGTCGTGCGGTCTACGCGCAGGTGGCGCCGCTGGCGCTGGAGTACGAGCGCGCCCTGCTGTCCGGGCTCGATGCCGCCGAGTACGCGCAGTTCGACGCCCTGCTCGGGCGCCTGCTGGACGCCACCGCGGGTGCAGAGGATTCACTGCGCTCGGCAGCACTGCGGGCGACCGATGCCTCTCGGCGCGACTGAGCCCTCCAGCGCATCAGTGACGGGTCGACGCGGACCCAGAATCCGGGGCTGCGGCCTTCAGCCTCGCTCGCGGAACACCGCCAGCCCGCGCAACAGGTTCAGGGCTTCGTTGACGGCATAGTCCGCCTGGGCCTTGGCCTGGTCCGCTTCACTGGCCTCGCTCTCGGCCTGCAGGTGGCCGGGCAGGTCGGCCTCGCGCAGCTGCGGCGAGGTCTGGGCGCCGACGCGCAGCTCGGCGTTCTCCGGCAGCTCGATGTCGGGGACGATGCCGGTGGCCTGGATCGAGGTGCCGTTGGGCGTGTAGTAGCGCGCCGTGGTCAGCTTGATCGAATCGCCATTGTCCAGCGGCAGTACGGTCTGTACCGAGCCCTTGCCGAAGCTGGTGCTGCCCATGATCAGTGCGCGGCGATGGTCGCGCAGGGCGCCGGCGACGACTTCGGCGGCGCTGGCGCTGCCGCTGTCGATCAGCACCACGATCGGTGCGCCGTCGAGCAGGTCGCCGCGCTTGGCGGCATATTCGGCGCTGGCGCGCGGCACCCGACCGCGGGTGCTGACGATCACGCCCTCGTCGAGGAACAGGTCGGCGACTTCGATGCCGGCGTTCAGCAGGCCACCCGGATTGCGCCGCAGATCCAGCACCAGGCCCTTGAGGCCACCGCCATCGGCCTTCAGCGACTCGATCTTGCGCTGCACCTCGCCGGCCGTATCGGCCTGGAAGGCAGCGATGCGGATGTAGGCGAACTGCGTGTCCAGGGCCTCGCCGCGCGCGCTGGCGACGCGGATGATCTCGCGGGTCAGGCTGAGCTTCAGCGGCTCGCTCTCGCCCTCGCGCACCACCGTCAGCACGATCGAGGTTCCCGGCTCGCCGCGCATGGCTTCGACCGCGGCATCGACGCTGTCGGCGCTGATCGGCGCGCCATCCAACTCGATGATGATGTCGCCAGGGCGGATGCCGGCACGCGCGGCCGGGGTGTCGTCCATCGGCGCGATCACCACCAGGCTGCGGTCCGGCCGCTGCAGGATCTCCAGACCCAAGCCGCCGTAGGCGCCGGTCGCGGTCTCGTTCATCGACTGCGTGGCGCGCGCATCGAGGTAGGCGCTGTGCGGATCGAGGTCGGAGAGCAGCCCGCGGATCGCCGACTGCATCAGCTGCTGGTCGTCGACGCTGTCGACGTAGGCCTGCTGCACCGCCCGGAACACCGAGACGAAGCGCCGCACTTCCTCCAGGCTGACCCGCTCGCTGGCCGGCTCGGCGGCCGGCGCTTCGGCGCTCGGCGCTTCGATCGGCGGAGGTGCAGGCGCGTCCTGGGCCAGCGCCGGAACGGCGGCAAGACACAGCGGGAGGGACAGGGCGACAAGCGTGCGGTGCAGGCGGGGAAGTCTGTTCATGCGCTGCAGTATAGGAGACGTGCGCGTGGACGCAGCGGCTGTCGCGGTCTGCCAGCGTTCAGCGCCGCACCCAGACGCGTGGATCCAGCGGCTGGCTCTGGCGCCGCAGCTCGAAATACACGGCCGCCCTGCCCTGCCCGCCCGAACTGCCGGCCTGGGCGATCGGCTCACCGGCCTTGATCCAGTCACCGACTTCGCCGAGCAGGCCGTCGTTGTGGGCATACAGGCTGAGGAAGCCCTCGCCGTGGTCGAGGATCAGCAGCAGGCCATAGCCGTTCATCCAGTCGGAGAAAGCGACCCGCCCCGGGGCCACGGCCCGCACCGTCTCGCCGGCGGCCGCCTCCAGCAGCCAGCCTTCACTGCGCCGACCGTCCGGCAGCGTGCCGGCAAAGGCGGTCAGCACCCGCCCCGGCACCGGTGCGGCGAGCTGGCCGCGGCGCTGGGCGAAGGGCTGGGCGCCGTCGAGCTGATCGGGGATGTCGGCGAAGATGTCGCGCAGCGATTCGATCAGGTCCAGCAGCGCACGCTCGTCGCGCCGCAGCGCGCTGATCCGCTCGGCCTGCGCCTTCTGCTGGCCGGCCAGCACCTCGAGCAGGCCGGCGCGGTCGGCGCGCTGCGATTCCAGCGCCGCCAGCGCCGCCAGCTCGCGCTCCAGCGCGGCGTCCAGCGCGGCGCGCTGGGCATCGACCTCGGCGGTGACCCGCGCCAGATCGGCCAGCTCATCCAGCAGCCGGCGGATGCGCTGGACCTGGCCGGCCTGCACGTAGCGGTGGTAGGACAGCGCCCGGCTGGCGTCGCGCAGGCGATCCTGCGACAGCAGCAGGCGCAGTGGGGCATGGCCGCCCTGCACGTGGGCCGCGCGCATCAGGGCGCCCAGCGCCTCGCGCTGCCGCTCCAGGCCGGCGGCGACCGTTTGCCGCTCGGCCTCCAGCGCCTCGAAGCGCTGGCGCTGTGTGGCCACCTCGGCCTCCAGCCCGGCCTGCGCTTTCAGCTGCTCGGCGATGGCCTGGTCGACTTCGCGGATCTGCGCCGAGGCGGCGTCGCGCTCGGCGGCGAGCCGCGCCTGCACCGCGGCCACCTCGAGCAGCTCGGCGCGCACGGCCTCCAGCCGCGCCTGCGCGGCGCGCTCGGCTTCCGCGTCGCTGGGCTGGGCCTGCGCCGTGCCGGCGCCCGACAGGCCCAGCATCAGCCCTGACCACAGCAGGGCCAGCGCGAGGCCAACGAGGCGCTGGATCACACGAACTCGATCAGCGATTGACCCGTCATCTCGGCTGGCTTGGGCAGGCCGAGCAGATGCAGCAGGGTCGGGGCGACATCACGCAGGGCGCCACCGTCTCTCAGCCGCGCGGCGCGGCCCAGATACACCAGCGGCACCGGGCCGACCGTATGCGCGGTATGCGGCTGGCCGGTGTCGACGTCGCGCATCTTCTCGAGGTTGCCGTGGTCGGCGGTGAGGATCAGCTCGCCGCCAACCTCGCGCAGGGCGGCGGTGATTTCGCCGATCGCCGTGTCCACCGCCTCGACGGCCTTGATCGCGGCTTCCAGCACGCCGGTGTGGCCGACCATGTCGGGGTTGGCGATGTTGCAGACGATGACGTCGTGGCGGCGGGCGCGGATGTCTTCGACCAGGGCGGCGGTGACTTCGGGGCAGCTCATCTCCGGCTTCAGGTCATAGGTGGCGACCTTGGGCGAGGGAATCAGCACGCGTGACTCGCCGGGCTGCTCGGCCTCGACACCACCGCTGAAGAAGAAGGTGACGTGGGCGTACTTCTCGGTTTCTGCGATGCGCAGCTGGCTCAGGCCGTGCGCCGCCAGCACCTGCGGCAGGGTGTTGTGCAGGGTCTCGGGCGGGTAGGCCAGCGTCGCCGGCAGCTTGGCGTCGTACTCGGTGAGGCAGACGAAACTCGCCAGCTGCGGGCGCCGCGCGACGAAGCCGTCGAAGCCCGGCTGCACGAAGGCTGCGGTGAGCTCGCGCGCGCGATCGGCGCGGAAGTTCATGAACACCACGGCATCGCCATCGGCCATCGGGGCTGCGCCCTCGATCACCGTCGGCAGCACGAACTCGTCGTTCTCGTCGCGCGCATAGGCCGCGTCCAGCGCGGCCACGCCACTGGCCGCGCGGTGCGCCGCGCTGGCCTCGACGATTGCGGCATAGGCACGCTCGACGCGATCCCAGCGCTTGTCGCGGTCCATCGCGTAGTAGCGGCCGCTGACCGAGCCGATGCGATAGCCGAGTTCGGCGCAGCGCGAGTCGATCTTTTCCAGGCTCGGCCGCGCCGAGCGCGGCGGCGTGTCGCGGCCATCCAGAAACGCATGTACCGCGAGCTGCGCCACGCCCTGGCGCTGGGCCAGGTCGAGGAAGGCGTGGATATGGTCCTCGTGGCTGTGCACTCCACCCGGCGACAGCAGGCCGAACACATGCAGGGTGCCGCCGCCGGCCTTGACCGCCGCGCAGGCGCCGATGAGCCCCGGATTCTCGTAGAACTCGCCGGTCTCGATGGCGTGGTCGATCCGGGTCAGGTCCTGGTAGACGATGCGGCCGGCGCCGAGGTTCATGTGGCCGACCTCGGAATTGCCCATCTGCCCGTCCGGCAGGCCAACGTGCCTGCCCGAGGTTTCGATCAGGGTGTGTGGACAGCGCGCCAGCAGGGCATGCCAGTGCGGCGCCTTGGCCTGGGCGATGGCGTTGTCCTCGCGCTCCTCGCGATGGCCCCAGCCATCGAGGATCAGCAGCATGACGGGCTTGGGTCGGGACACGGTCGGGCTCCGGGACAGACAGGCAAGGCCGGCATTCTAGCCAAGCGGCTGTTTCGGTACCGGTGCGGGTAAACCCTTTGCGACGGACCGGCATCCGCTTTCCTGCCGCCACCGCAGAGCGTGGCCTACCCGCAGGGAGCAGCACCGATGCGCAAGTCCATTCTTCCCCTCGTCGTCCTGATCGCCTTCGCCGGCAGTGCCGCCGCCGAGCGCCTCGCCAGCATCGACAAGGTCAACGGCTCGATCCGCACCGAGCAGGGCCAGGCCTACGACAGCCTGGAAACGGTCAACGGCAGCATCACCCTGGCGGCGCAGGTGCAGGCGGAGAGCGTCGAGACGGTCAACGGCAGCATCAGCCTCAACGAGGGCGCCCGCGCCGAAAGCGTGGAGACCGTCAACGGCTCGATCAGCTTCGGCGCCTCTTCACAGGCCGGCTCGGCCGAGACCGTCAACGGCAGCATCCGTCTCGATCGCGGCGCGTCCGTGCAGCGCGACGTCGAGACCGTCAACGGCGCGATCCGCCTCGAAGCCGCGACGATTGGCGGCGATGTCGAAACCGTCAACGGCGACATCACCCTGCTCGACGGCAGCCGCATCGCCGGCGGCATCACCATCGAGAAGCCCAGCACCGGCTGGTTCAACTGGGGCGGCAATACCCGTATTCCGAAGATCGTGATCGGCCCGGACTCGGAAGTGGTCGGCGCCATGGTGTTCAAGCGCGAGGTCGAACTGTTCGTGCACGAAAGCGCGCGCATCGGCCGCGTCGATGGCGCGGAAGCCAAGCGCTACAGCGGCAGCGAACTGCCCTGAACCGGTCCACGTCCGGGTCAGGGAAGACCCGGAACTTCAGCGGAAGGCGCAGCCTTCGACGTGATCGTTGACCAGCCCCATCGCCTGCATGAAGGCATAGCAGGTGGTGGGGCCGACGAACTTGAAGCCGCGCTTTCGTAGATCCTTCGACAGCGCCTTCGAACTGGGCGTCTGCGCCAGCGCGCGCAGGCTCTCCCAGTCGTGGCGCAGCGGACGCTCGGAGGCCGGCGGCTTGAAAGCCCAGACGCACTCCGCGAAGCTGCCGCACTCGCGCTGGATCTCGATCACCCGCGCCGCATTGTGGATGGCCGCCTCGATCTTGCCGCGATGGCGGACGATGCCGGCATCGCCGAGTAGTCGTTCAATGTCGTTCCCATCGAAGCGCGCAACGCGCTGTGGGTCGAAACCGGCAAACGCCGCTCGGAAGTTCTCGCGCTTGCGCAGGATGGTCAGCCAGCTCAGGCCCGACTGGAAACCTTCGAGGCAAAGCTTCTCGAACAGGCGCAGGTCATCGCGCACCGGCCGCCCCCACTCGTGGTCGTGGTAGTGCGCGTAGTCGGGCAGGTTCTGCTGCCAGGCGCAGCGCACCACGCCGTCCTCGCCGCGCAGCAGGCCCGCGGGCAGATCGTTCATGTCGGCAACACTCCAAAGCGGGCGTCGAGCAGCACCAGGGCCTGCAAGGCAAGGAAGGCGTACACGCCCGCCAGCAGGTCATCGAACATCGCGCCGAAGCCGCCATGCAGGCGCCGATCGGCCCAGCGCACCGGCCACGGCTTCCACACGTCGAACAGGCGGAACAGGGCGAAGCCGAGCAGCATCCACACCCAACCGGCCGGCGCGAGAAACAGCGCCAGCCATTGCCCTACCCACTCGTCGGCCACCACGACGCCGGGGTCGTCGACGCGGATCGTACGGATCACCCATTCGGCCGCCAGCACGCCCAAGGCGAAGAAGGCCAAGGTGATCGCCAGGTACCAGGCCGCAGGCAGTTCGCGCAGCCACAGCCAGGGGATCAGCGCAGCCGCGCTGCCCACGGTGCCCGGGGCGATCGGCGAAAAGCCGGAGCCGAAGCCGCAGGCGATCCAGCCGTGGGGATGGGCGAGCAGTCGAAGCGGCGGTCGATTGCGTTTCATGGGCGGGGAGTATGCCTTCGCTGAAGCGCGACAGCGCCTGGGTTCGCGGTGAACCGATCGCGCCACCTTGGACCTTGCGCGTTCTGGCCCGCGTCGCCCCTGACAGCTTGTTGAAAAACTCCCTTCCGGGGAGTTTTTCAAGTCGGCGGTCCGGCGCAGGTCCGTACCGCCTCACGACACATCAATCGCTTACGCGCTTGCTTCGTCGTCCCGGCCATCCCTGGCCGGGCTAGCAGCCCGTTTTTCAACGGCCTGCCAAAACGAAAGGGGCGCCCGAGGGCGCCCCTTTGGATGCAAGCCCAATTGCCGCGGCTTACTTGAGGCCGGAATCCGCGCGCAGAGCCTCGGCGCGGTCGGTCTTCTCCCACGAGAAGGCCATCGCCTTGACCGTCTTGCCGGCCGCATCGACGTAGCTGACTTCGTGCGCCTTGCGACCGAAATGGCCGTAGGAAGCGGTCTGCTGGTAGATCGGGTGCACCAGGTCGAGCATCTGGATGATGCCGTAGGGGCGCAGGTCGAAGTGCTTGCGGATCAGCTTCTCGATCTTGTCGTCGGCGATCTTGCCGGTGCCGAAGGTGGTGACCGAGATCGAGGTCGGCTCGGCGACGCCGATGGCGTAGCTCACCTGCACCTCGCAGCGGTCGGCCAAGCCCGCGGCCACCACGTTCTTGGCGACGTAGCGCGCAGCGTAGGCTGCGGATCGGTCGACCTTGGACGGATCCTTGCCCGAGAACGCGCCGCCACCGTGGCGCGCCCAGCCGCCGTAGGTGTCGACGATGATCTTGCGGCCGGTCAGGCCGCAGTCGCCCACCGGGCCACCGATCACGAACTTGCCGGTCGGATTGATGTGGAACTTGGTGCCACGGTGCAGCAGCTTCTCCGGCAACACCGGCTTGATGATGTGCTCGCGCACGGCCTCGACCAGATCCTTCTGCTTGACGCTCGGATCGTGCTGGGTCGACAGCACCACGGCGTCGATGGCGACGGCCTTGCCGTTCTCGTAGCGCAGGGTGACCTGGCTCTTGGCGTCCGGACGCAGCCAGCCGAGCTTGCCCTTCTTGCGCACCTTGGCCTGCTGCTCGACCAGACGGTGCGAGTAGTGGATGGCCGCGGGCATGAAGTCCTTGGTCTCATTGGTGGCGTAGCCGAACATCAGGCCCTGGTCGCCCGCGCCCTGCTCTTCCGGCTTCTTGCGGTCGACGCCCTGGTTGATGTCGGGCGACTGCTTGCCGATCAGGTTCAGCACGCCGCAGGTGGCGCCGTCGAAGCCGACGTCGCTGCTGTTGTAGCCGATGTCCAGGATCACTTTGCGCGTCAGCGCTTCGAGGTCGATCCAGGCTTCGGTGGTGATCTCGCCGGCGACGATGGCGACGCCCGTCTTGACCATGGTCTCGCAGGCCACGCGGGCGCGCTTGTCCTTGGCCAGGATCGCGTCCAGCACGGCATCGGAGATCTGGTCGGCGACCTTGTCCGGATGGCCTTCGGACACCGACTCGGAGGTGAAGAGGTAGCTGCTCATCGGCGCTCTATCCTTGTATTCGGATGGATGGATGGGTGAAGCGGGCGCGCATGATACACGCCGCTTCGGGGGATTGCATGACGCGCGTTGTCAAGCCTTCAGGCGCGAAGCCTTACAGCCAGCGGACTTTCTTCAGCTTGCGATACAACAGCAGGCAGACGGTCAGGGTAAGCCCCATCACCCCGAGGTAGCCGAAGCGGCTGCCCAGTTCAGGCATGGTTTCGAAGTTCATGCCGTACCAGCCAGTCACCAGCGTCGGCACCGCCAGCAGCGCCGCCCATCCGGCGAGTCGCTTGACCACTTCGCCCTGAGCGACAGTGACGAGCGCCAGGTTCACGCTCATCGCCGCAGTCAGCATCTCGCGCAGGGTGTCGGTGGCGTCGTTGATGCGCCGGGCGTGGTCGAGCACGTCGCGGAAGTAGACGCGGGTCTCCGCATGGATCAGGTTGGGATAGAGGCGCACCAGCGGGGCCAGCACGTCCTGCAGCGGCGCCACCGCCAGCCGCAGGCGGGTCAGCTCGCGCTTCAGCTGGTACAGGCGCTGCACCGTGTCGCGCTTGAAGTCCTCTTCGAAGATGTCGTGCTCCAGCGTGTCCAGGCCGGCACGGAAGTCATCGACGATCGGGAAGTAATGGTCGACGATCTGGTCGAGCACCGCGTACAGGCCGAAGCTCGGCCCCGCCGCGAGGTATTCCGGATCACGCTCGCAGCGCGCGCGGGCCGGCGCGTAGGACAGTGAGGGCCCGTGCCGGACGGTGATGAGAAAGCGCTCGCCGAGGAACAGATGGGTCTCGCCGAACTCGACTTCCTCGCCCGGCATCTGTGCGGTGTGCACGGCGATGAACAGGCTGTTGCCGTACTGCTCGACCTTGGGCCGCTGGTGCGCCTTGTGGGCGTCCTCGATGGCCAGCTCATGCAGGTCGAACTCCTCCTGCAGCTTCTCCAGCAGGTCGGCATCCGGCTCGACCAGGCCCATCCAGATAAAGCCCTCGTGGGTGCCGAGCACATCGGAGACGCGCTCGAAGTCGATGGCCTCACGGCGACCATCGGGCAGGTAGTGGGTGCAGTGCACGATCATGCGGGCAGGCGTCCAAGCTGGCGGAGGCAGACGAAGGCTTCGCCGACGGTGTGGAAGGAACCGAACACCAGCACCCGCGACTCGGCTCCGGCCTCGGCGACTGCGGCACGCAGGGCGGCATCGACATCGGCGTGCGGATGCAGGTCTGCATCGGGTGCCGCGTTCCTGACGCGTGCGGCCAAGGCGTCGGCGCTCTGGCTGCGTCCGGCGACATCGAGCCCGGCCAGATGCCAGCGCGCGATCGCGTGCCGCAGCGGCGCCACCACGCCTTCGATGTCCTTGTCCGCCAGCGCAGCGAATACCGCGATCGTCGCTTGCGAATGCGCGTCCAGCCACGCGGCCAGCTGGCGCGCGGCCTGCGGGTTATGGCCGACGTCGAGCACGATCTCGGGCACGCCCTCGATGCGCTGCAGGCGCGCGCGCGGAGCAGCGTTGGCAATGCCCGCGGCGATCGCCGCATCCGGCAGACCGAGCAGGCGGAGCGCGCGCGTCGCCAAGGCAGCGTTGTCGAACTGCGCAGGCGCGCTCAGCTGCGGATACGGCAGCCGCAGCGCGCCCTGCGCATCGCGGTAGCGCAATCCCTCGGCATCGGCTTGGACGTCGAAATCGAAGCCTCGGCACTCCAGCCGCGCACCGATCTCGCGCGCATGTTCGAGCACGCTCGCCGGCGGCTCGCGCTCGCCGATCAATGCAGGTCGGCCGCCGCGGAACACCCCGGCCTTCTCGCGGCCGATGAGCTCGCGGGTCGTGCCCAGCCAGTCCATGTGGTCGAGGTCGACCGTGGTCAGCAGGGCGATGTCGGCATCGACCAGATTGACCGCATCAAGCCGCCCGCCCAGGCCCACTTCAAGCACCGCGACATCGAGCCCGGCGCGGGTGAACAGCCACAGGGCCGCCAGCGTGCCGAACTCGAAGAAGGTGAGCGACACCCCGGCACGCGCGGCCTCGACCGCCTCGAAGGCGGCGATCAACTCGGCATTCTCGACCTCGCGGCCGTGGATGCGGATGCGCTCGTGGTAGCGCTCGATATGCGGCGAGGTGTAGGAACCGCAGCGCAGGCCCGCGGCCAGACAGGCAGCCTCCAGCATGGCGACGGTCGAGCCCTTGCCATTGGTGCCGGCCACGGTGAGCACGCGCGCGGCCGGGCGCAGCACGCCGAGGGCTTCTGCGACAGGGCGCACGCGCTCCAGGCCCAGCTCGATGGTCTTCGGGTGCAGGCGCAGCTGGTGGTCCAGCCAGGCGGCAACGTCCATGCGGCAGCGTGTGGTGTGAGTGGCTGAACGCGCAGCATAGCCGCCGACAGCACCGCCACGCTGCGCTCCTATAATCCGCGACCTGCGCAGCGTGCCGCTGCCCCCACCCGAGGATGCCCCGATGTCGATGATGATGAAGGCCCTGGTCAAGCGCGAAGCCGGCAAGGGCATCTGGATGGAGGAGGTGCCGATGCCGCAGATCGGCCCCAACGAGGTCCTGGTCAAGCTGGAGAAGACCGCGATCTGCGGCACCGACCTGCACATCTACAAGTGGGACGAGTGGAGCCAGCGCACGATCAAGCCGGGCCTGGTCATCGGCCATGAATTCGTTGGCCGCATCGCCGAGCTGGGCAGCGCGGTCACCGGCTACACGGTCGGCCAGCGCGTCTCCGCCGAGGGTCACATCGTCTGCGGCGTCTGCCGCAACTGCCGCGCCGGCCGCCAGCACCTGTGCCCGCACACCGTCGGCATCGGCGTGAACCGCCACGGCGCCTTCGCCGAGTACATCGCGGTGCCGGCCAGCAATCTGTGGCCGATCCACGACCAGATCCCCAGCGAACTCGCCGCCTTCTTCGACCCCTATGGCAACGCGGCGCACTGCGCGCTGGAGTTCGACGTGATCGGCGAGGACGTGCTGATCACCGGCGCCGGCCCGATCGGCATCATCGCCGCCGGCATCTGCAAGCACATCGGCGCGCGCAACGTGGTGGTGACCGACGTCAACGACTACCGCCTGAAGCTGGCTGCCGACATGGGCGCCACCCGCGTGGTCAACGTCGCCAAGACCTCGCTGAAGGAGGTCATGTCCGACCTGCACATGGAAGGCTTCGATGTCGGCCTGGAGATGAGCGGCAACGCGCACGCCTTCAACGACATGCTCGACTGCATGTACCACGGCGGCAAGATCGCTCTGCTGGGTATCCTTCCGAAAGGCGCGGGCATCGACTGGGACCGCATCATCTTCAAGGGCCTGACGGTGCAGGGCATCTACGGCCGCAAGATGTACGAGACCTGGTACAAGATGACGCAGATGGTGCTCACCGGCTTCCCGCTGCAGAAGGTGCTGACCCACCAGATCCACATCGACGACTTCCAGCGCGGCTTCGAGCTGATGGAAGCCGGCACCTGCGGCAAGGTGGTCTGCAGTTGGAGCTGATCCGCGGCGCGCTGCGCGCCTGCCTCCTCGCATCCGCGGCGCTGGCGACCCTCGCGCTCGCCCGTGCCGATGACTTCGTCGATCCCTTTCTTGGCGCCGATGCCGACATCGAGCTTGCGGCACCGCCTGCGCCGGCAGCGGCCATCGTCGAGGAAGACACCGAAAGCGAGCCCGAGCTGGCCAGCGCCGAGCTGCTGCCGCCTGCCCTGCTGGCCGGCCCGGATTACCGGGTGGAAGCGCGCGCGCAGCTACACGGCTTCCAGGCGCACTTCGTGCTGCACACCGACTACGGCGAACTCACCGCGGAGAGCGTCGAGATCCTCGCCCTGCGCGTGCACGAGATGGAAGCGCTCAAGGTGCTGCATGCGGAGTCGGTGACGGCCGCGCTCGCGAAGTCCGGCGCGGAAGCCGTGATGGCGCCGCTGCGCGCGGTGGCAAACGTAGTGCAACGCCCCGGCGAAGCCATCACCGGCCTGCCGCGGGGCGTCTGGCGCTACTTCAGCGAGCGGGTGACGCGCATCGGCCAGCGCGCCAAGCGCCTCGGCGCGCGCGCCGACCAGCGGATCAGCCACGACGGCTCGCCCTTCGATGCCGCCGATGCGCCGATGGCGGCGAGTCGGCGCGCCCGCGAGAAGGGGGACGACAGCTGGTTCGGCGACGTCGGCGACGAGGTCGTGCGCCTGGCCAAGAGCGAGGCCGGCTACGGCCGCGCGCGCCGCGAACTGGCCGCGCGCCTCGGCATCGATCCGTTCACCGGCAACCCGCTGATCCGCGAGCGCCTGGACAAACTCGCCTGGGCGGCCACCGCCGGCAAGCTCGGCGTGGGCCAGGCCATGGGCCTGCTCGACCCGGTCACCAGCGAGGTGCTCGGCACCAGCAGCGAAGTCAACCGGCTGGTGCTGGAGCTGCCGCCGGAAGACCTGCGCCGCCGCAATGACGAGCGTCTGATGGGCCTCGGCGCCGACGAGGAGCTGCGCTACACCTTCCTGCAGTTCGGACGCTACTCGCCGACCCTGCAGACTGCGCTGGTCGAGTGGCTGGAGCGTCTGCAGCCCGAGTCTGGCGTCGACGCCCTGCTGGAAATCGCGCTGATGGCGCAGAACGAGGTCGAGGCGCGCTTCATGGTCAACGCGCTGGCGATGATCCACGCCCACCTTGGCGATCGCGCGATCGGCGGACACCTGGTCGGCGTTGGCGCCCTGCTCGCGTATGACAGCGCCGACGGCGAACGCGTGTTTCCGCTGCCGGTGGACCTGCTGGCGTGGACGCCGGACACCGCGCGCTGGTTCGCCCAGCCCGGGCTCTGGGATCACACCAATCGCAGCCTGCTGGTCGGCGGTGCTGCCAGCATGAAGGCGCAGCGCGCGCTCAGCCGGGATGGCTGGAACCTGTTCCTGCATCTGCACTACGAGGGCGCCCCGGAGTACGCAGCGGGCTGGGGGACGCTGCCGCCCGGCTGAGCGCGAACGCCTTCCCCTCGATAGGCAGAAAGCTCAGCACCAGCCGCAGCGGCCCGCCGGCTTCCGCCGCATCGAAGGGCCAGCAGGTGACCAGCAGCAGCTGGTCCTCCCCTGCTTCGGGAGCGAGCGCGTGCTCGCGCACGTCGACGATGCGGCGCGCGTGCAGGCGATAGCGGCGGGTGCCGCCCAAGCCCTCCAATTCGAGCATCGCGCCCTCGCCCACGTCGCGCAGCCAGGCGAAATGGGTATCGCGGTGGGCGCTGATCACCACCGTGCCCTGCCCGCCCGGCGCGGCGGAGGCCGGGTTCCAGCCGGGCCCGAAGGCCAGCACGCGACCGCTGTCGCCGGCCAGCACGATCTGCCCGGCGTCGACATCCGCACGGCGCAGCCGCGCGACCGCGCGGGTGTCGGCCCAGGCCCAGGGCGGCTGCGCTTCGCCCGCTGCGCGCGCCGCATTCCAGCTCCGCGCCAGCAGCCATTGCGCCAGCTCGGCCTTGGCCGGGATCCACAGGGCCTGCACCAGCAGCAGGCCGCTGGCCAGCAGCAGGCTCAGGGCGAGCAGGCGACGAGGGGTGGATCGAGGCACTGGCGGCGCTACTTGTGCAGCGATCGAGCTGCGCATGTCTCAGCCCTGCGCCAGCAGCCGACGCTGGCCGGGCGCACCCTCGCGCTGCCAGACCAGCAGCACCAGGGCGATCGCTCCCAGCAGCAGGGCAATCCGCAGGCTGCGCTCGAAGCCAGTCGCACCGGCGGCGAAGTCGACCGAACCCGCGGGGTCGGCATTGGCGAACTGCAGCGAGGCCAGATCCGCGGCCTCGGGCCGGCGCGGCGTGCGGTCGACGGCAACGAAGCTGGTGTAGGCGGTGGCCAGACCATGCTCCAGCGCTAGAGTCAGCACGCCTGCGCGCACCTCGTCAGCGTTCGCGCCCTGGCGCAGGCTGTCCTCCAGCTCGGCGATGCGTGCCGCCGCCCACAGCCGCGCCACGCCCTCGGTCGAGGCCAGGCGGGGCTCGCCGAGCTTGACCTCGGCGCGCCAGGACAGGTCCGGCGCGATGCCTTCAAGTGCGCCCTGCTTTCCGCCAAGCGGCAGCCGCAGCAGGACCTGCAGCGGTTCACCGAGATACAGATCGGGCAGTTGCGCAGGATAGGCCTCGGCGCCCTCGGGCCACACCGCCTTCAGGTCGCGGAGGGCGGGCTGGCCGAGCTTGGCCAGCAGCTGGTCAGTGACCTCGGCGACGTCCTCGATGCGGCGGATCGTCACTTGTGCGCCGCGGCCGACCTCGGTCATGCGCCGCAGGATGTGCGCGTTCGGCGCGCTGCCGATACCGACCGCGAACAGCCGCGCCTCGCCGCGTCCGTGCTCGATGTGGTTGAGCAGCTGCGCCTCGTTGCTGATCGCGCCATCGGTGATCAGCACCACCTGGCGCAGGTGGCTGGGCGTGGCCGGCATGGCGAAGGCCTCGATCAGCGGCGCCAGCATCTCGGTGCCACCGTCGGCATTCAGGGCCTGAACAAAGCTGCGGGCGCGGGCGATGTGGGCGGTGCTGGCTTCGACCGGCTGCGGAAAGACGCTGTCGAAGCGGTGATCGAAACGGATCACGTTGAAACGATCCGAGGCACGCAACCCGGTCAGCGCGCGATCCACCGCCGCCTTGGCCTGCTGCATCGAGGCGCCGTGCATGGAGCCGGAGTTGTCGACGACCAGGATCAGCTCGCGCGGCACCGGCGCCACCGGTCGGGTCGGCGGAATCAGGGTCAGGAAGGCATAGCGGGCATCGGCCCGGTCCTCGACGAACAGCGCCTGCTGCGGCCGTGCGCTGGGCTGCGGCGCCCAGCGCAGCTCGAAATCGCGGTCGCTGTCGACCCGGGTTTCGCCAAGCTCGATGCGGTGACGCTCGCCCTCACGACGCACGGCGATGGCATGGCTGGGGCTGTCGATGCTGGCCAGCGGCAGGCCGGCATCGAGATCGATACCGAGGCTGAACTTCGGCGCCGCGGCCGAGCCCAAGGAGATGCCCAGCGCGGGCACATCGGCGGGCTGCGGGCGATCCAGCGACGCATCCGATTCGCTGCGGCCGCCGTGGTAAGGCGGCACGAAGGTCAGCGGCAATCCCAGGCTGAAGCGCCCGTCCTGCCAGCGCACCTTCTGCCAGAAGCCGATCTCGATCTCGACGGTCTCGCCAGGGCCGATGTTGGCGACACGGGTCTGGAACAGGTTCGGACGCTCGCGCTCGACCAGGCTGGCGGTGCGGCCTTCGCTGGCGGCGGCGGCATAGGTCGCAGCGGCCTGCTGCTTCTCCTGGACCTCGCCTTCGATGAGGCGCTCGCCGACCTGCATGCGCAGGCGGCCCACTGCGGCTTCGTCCGGCAGCGGCAGGCGGTAGCGGCCCTCCATCCACTCGCCGCTGGCGTTGCTGAAGCGCTGGCGCACGCGCACCTCAGCGATCAGGCCGCGCACGCGCAGGTCGACATGGGTCTCCAGAGCGAAGGCGGACTGCCAGTCGTCGGCGCCCCGGGCGCGCAGTGCCAGGCCATCGGCCGGGGCGAGGCCCTCGGCCTGGGCGAAGCCGCTGGCGAGCAGCAGGACGACGCCGAGGGCGCGCTTGAGGATGTCGAGGGGGGCGGAACGTGTGGTCTGCATGACGGCCTCCTTGGGTGGGCCGTGCCATTGCAGGACGTCTGGCAGTCAACGCGCGGCCATCGAAGGCGCACGCGCTGACCGCTTGGGGCGAAACGCGGGCAGCGACTACTTCAGCAGGAACGCCGCTGCGACCGCCGCTGCCACCACCACGGTGACCACCACGAAGATCAGGCCGGTGCGACCGCCGCCGGTGCTCTCCACCGGCGCCGGAGTGGCGGCCTTCTGGATCTCCTGTCCCGGCACCACCAGCATGAAGCGGATCGCATCGAGCCGGAGTTCGTCTCCGTTCTTCAGCAGACCGGTCTGCACGCGCTGGCCGTTGATGAAGGTGCCGTTGGCGGAGCCGAGGTCCTCCACCAGCACGCCGTCGGTGGTGGGCTTGACCTGGGCATGGCGCCGCGAGATTTCCTCGCTGGGGATCGAGATGTCGCACTCGTGGTGGCGACCGATGACCTGGGCCGACGCCACCGCGTAGGTCTTGCCGAAGGCTGCCCCGGAGACTCCGCGCAGCAGATACTTGGGCAGGGCTGCGCGGACGCGGGTGGCGCCGGAGTCGTCGACCTGTGCGGCTCTCGGCGCGGGCGCCGAGGACACGCGCTCGACCGCCACCAGCCGCGCCTGCACCGGGCCCAAGGCCAGCGAATCGCCCGGGCGCAGGAGCTGCCCTGCTTCGATGGGCTGACCGTTGATGCTGAGGCCTTTGGCGCCCTCGGCTGCGACCAGGCTGACGCGCTCGCCATCCAGCTCCAGCGTGCACAGTTCGGGCGGCATGCCGGCGACGTCGAGCCGCACGAAGGCATCCGGCGCGGCACCGATGCGGTTGCTGCCGGGGCTGAGCAGGACGGCACCGTGTTCACCGTTGGGGAATATGAGCTTCATCGCGACTCTCGCAGGAGGACGGCCAGGCGGCTGCCTGTGCCGGGATGTATCGGGGTACGCGGTGTGCCTGGCACCTTGGGTCAGTCGTGCGCAGGAATTTCACGCACGACGCGAAAGCCGATGGTAGTGAAGCCGGGCTCGGCTGCAAAGCCGCGCGGTGCGGCGTCGGCCGCGCTGCTGAACCAGCTGCCGCCCGCCGCCAGACGCTGTCGGCAGTTGCCGCCCTCGCAGTCGCTCAGCCACTCGCCCAGATTGCCCCACAGCCCCAGCAGGCCAGCCGTCTCGCCCGCGGCTTCGACGGGCGCGGTGTGGCCATGGCCATCGTCGCAGGCCGCGGGCTCGCGCGCATTCCAGGCGCGGGCCGCCGACTGGTCGCGGAAATTCGCGCGGCACTCGCCGGGCGCATTGCCCGCGACCGCGCGCCATTCGGCCAGCGTGGGCAGTCGGTAACGCTGCCCGGAGACCTCGGACAACCACTCGGCGTAGTGCTGGGCCATGGCGAAGTTGACGCAGGCCACCGGATGCCGGGCGCCCTGCGCGAAATCCGGACTGCGCCAATCGCGCTTGCGCGAGCTGCGCAGCATCGACTCGCGATCGCGGCAGGCCGGCATGTCGGCACCGAAGCGGCTCTGGCCGGCGGCCGTCCAGTAGGCCTCGAACTGTTCGACGCTGACTTCGCTGCGCGCCCAGGCCAGCCCGCCTGCCACCTGCAGCTCCGGCCCGCGGGCGTCACCCTCCAAAGGATCCAGGAAGCGGTAGCCCGGCTTGCCCTGGCGCTCCGCCTCGCTGGCACCGCTGCGTGCCGCCGGCGATTCGGGCAACAGGCGCAGGGCATCGGCGAAGTGACTGCGGGCTTCGGCCGATCGCCATGCGGCGAGGGCGTGCTGGCCGGAGACCAGCAGTCGGTCATGTTCCAGTCGTCGCAGCTCGTTGGCCCGCCCCAGCGCGGGCGCGCCCGCCGGGTGCGCGGCCGCGATGCGCTCGACGCAGGCCAGCGACTGCAGGCGGCTGTCCAGCGTTTCGACCTCTGCCGCCTGGCGCAGGCAGAGTTCGCCGAGGTCGGCGATGCCGGCGCGCGCCGCGCTGTTGTCAGCTTCGATGCGCAGCGCCTGCAGGTAGCGATCGAGGGCATTGCGACCCGGCGGCTGGATCAGCCGCCCCGCCTCGACATTGGTACGCGCGTACAGCAGCAGGCGCTCCAGCGGGTCCTCCACGGTCGGCAAGGCCTGCAGATCGAGCTCCACGGGCGAGGCCGGAGACCAGTCGGCGCTCGGGTCCGGCGCCTGGAAGCCGGGGGCAGGCGCGGGCGCTGAGCGCGTGGAAGCAAGTTCGACCGGGGCGTTCGCTGGCGAGAGCTCGGACATCTGGGGCGCGCGCGCGACGGGAGATGTTTCGACCGGCGTGCCGGCGGCCAACAGCCACCAGGCAAAGCCCGCCAGCACCGGCAGGGCCAGTGCTGCCGCAATGAACAGGGGCATACGCGAGGGCGGCGCGGGTGTCGACGGTTCGGGCAAGGCGCGGGGGACGCTGGCGGGGGGCAGGCTTTCGGCCTCCAGCCGCTTGCTCGGAGCCGTGGTCCGTTCGGCCGACATCTGCGCCGGATCGACGGCAGCGGCGGTCGCGCCGGTTGCCGGTGTCGCCGCCCGCTGCGGCACTGGCGCTGCAGAGGCGCCCGCGGGCGCCGATGCGTGCGGTCCGCGCGCCGGTTCCTTCCGCTCCCGATCCGCCACACCCACGGCAGCGGGGTTGGCACGCGCAGCGGTGGCGGCCGCGACGGCGCTGCCCGGCGCAGCAGTCCGCACCGTAGTTGGCGCAGCGGTTGCGGACACCGGGGTCTGGGCCGCCTGCACTGATGGCGCAGCGGGCGGGCTGGCAGCAGCCCCCACCTTCGCCGGCGCGCCCGTACGGGGAGTTCCGCCGGTGCTCCGGCCCTGCAGGCGATCAAGGCATTCCAGCACCCGGGCGGGTGAGAGGGGCTCGGGCTGGCCGAGCAGGTCCAGCAGCGGCTGCCAGCGGCTCAGGTAGTCTGGAAACTGTGGGATCTCCTCGTGGGGAGCGTGCCCAGTGAGGGCTTCATGGAACAGCCGGATCAGTGCGCGCGCCGGCTCACTGGCCTCGGCAGAGGACTGCGTGGGCCGTAGCCGGGTAAGCACGGGGCGCCCCTGCGCGTCGCTGTGCACCGAGCGAGGATCCAGGCAGGCAGGCAGTGCACTGCGGCCTTCCAGGTACTGCAGCACTAGAGCCAGCCGCCTCAGGAGGGCCAAGGCCTGGTCGAGGTCCATCCCCGCAGCGAGCTGCTGTCGCAGACTGGGTCCGGCCGGCGCAGCGAGCGCCGCGTAGGTGCGCCCATCCGGCGCTTCACCCAGGTCCAGCACCGTCGCGAGCCCCGGATGGCGCAAGCCGGCCAGCGCGCGGATCGCCGCTCTGGCCTCGGCCGCAGGGGCCTCCCACAGCTGCAGCAGCACCGGAGCGTCAGCCACGATCTGGCGCGCGCGCAGCCAGTGCACGCCTACCGCCGTCTCACCCTCCGACTCGATTCGGTATCCCTCGATGTCCACTGAAGCCGCGCCCCCTTGACATGGCGTCGTCAAACGACCGCCATCTTACATTTCGTTGCAAAAGACCGGCGTGCCCGGGTTGGCAGTCATGGCGGCGCCTAAGGCAGGCCGAGCAACTCGCGCCTTGCGGCGGGTGGGCCGCGCCCACACACTGCTGAAATGGATACAACCCTGCTGATACTGGTGGTGCTGGGCCCGGCACTGTACTTCTGGGCGCGCGCCCGCGATGCCAGCGAAGTCGCGCGGCGACACGGACTCGAGGCCTGCGAACGTGCCGGCGTACAGCTGCTGGACCATTCGGTGGCGCTGGTGAAGCTGGGCATGAAACGCGGTGAGGATGGACGGCTGGGCCTCGTGCGCCAGTATCGATTCGACTATTCGCGGGAGGGCAGCGACCGCTCCAGCGGCGCGCTCGCCCTGCACGGCCTGAGGCTGCTCTGGATCACCGCGCCCGAGCCGCTGCCGCCACCCAGCGTGCCTGATCCGATACCTCGGCTCGGCACGCGCGGCTTTGGAAACTGGGGCTGATCCGGGCAGCTTCCCCAGGCCCCACTGCAGGCGTAGAGCGGAGCTATGGTCAAGCGTGTCTGCCGGCCTCAAGGCAGCCACCGAAGACGAACGAACGGGTGCTACTTGATCACACGAAGGTGGGAGCGACGCGGCGGCTCGTCGTCTCCGGTGGTCGGCGGCTCTTCCGCCTTGGCGTCCGTCTCGACCGGGTCTGCAGGCAGGCTCGCATCGACGTCGTCGGCAGGCAGCAGCATGCCCTGCCCGTTTTCCTGCGCGTAGATCGCCTCCACGGCCACGAGCGGAATCGAGAGCGCGTGGCTGGCGCCCGAGAAACGGGCCTGGAAACGGATCCGATCATCGCCCAGATCCAGCGCATCGACCGCGCGCATGGCGATGTTCAGCACCACTTTGCCGTCCTTGATCGCGAACGCAGGCACCTGCACCCCGGGTTGGCGGGCATCGACCAGCAGGTAGGGCGTCAGCCCGTTGTCGGTGATCCAGTCGTAGATCGCCCGAAGCAGATAGGGGCGGTTGGAGCTCATGCGCGGCGGCGAGGGTGGCGCGGATCGGGTCATGCGGGCAGGTCGCGATAGTGGCGCTCCTCCGCCATCAGGCTGCGGCCAAAGATGGGACTGCGGAAGATGCGCTGGGCGTAATCCTCGATCGGCTTGGCGTCGCGTGCGAGGTCGATGCCGGCGGCGGGCAGGCGCCACAGGATCGGGGCCAGCGCGCAGTCGGCGAGGGAGAGTTCGGTGTTGAGGAAGAAGCGCGAAGCCTTGAACAGGGGCAGTGAGGCCTGCACCAGTTCACGCATGCGTTTGCGCGCGGCTTCGGCCTCCGCCTTGCTGCCCGTTCCGATCGCTTCCAACTCGGGCACCCACTCCTGCTCCAGGCGCAGCATCGCGAGGCGAAGGCGGGCCCGGGACAGCGGGTCGATCGGCATCAGCGGCGGATGCGGGTAGCGTTCGTCGATGTACTCGCTGAGCACGGAGGCGGAGTACAGGACGAGGTCGCGGTCGGCGAGCGTGGGCAGACTGAGGGTGGGGTTGAGGTCCAGCAGGTCCTCGGGCGGATGCTGCGGGTCCACCGGCACCAGTTCGTAGCTGACCCCCTTGGCGGCCAGCACCAGGCGTATCCGATGGCAGGTCGCGCAGTCGCGCGCCGAAAACAGGGTCAGCGCATTGCGCAGACGCGAACTCGAAGCCATTCCGTATCCCCCTTCCCACGCAGATCAGGGTTCGGCCGGTGCCTTGGGGCACCGGCCGCCGTACGGTCAGCTCAGCGTCAGTGGACGTCCCGCCAGTACTCGGTCTTGAGCAGCCAGGCGAGGAAAGTGAAGACCGTGAGGAAGAGGATAACCCACACGCCATACGCTTCGCGCTTCAGCGCCGCTGGTTCGCCCACATACGTGAGGAAGGCGCTGATGTCGCGGATGGTGCGGTCGAATTCCTCGGGACTCTGGGCGCCGGCCGGAGCCAGCTCCATGCGCTCGATCGCGCCATGCTCGTCGTAAACGGCGCGCTGCATGCCCTGCAGCTTCCACAGCACATTCGGCATCGAGGCGCCGACCAGGACGGTGTTGTTCCAGCCGGCCGGCCGGGTTTCGTCGACGTAGAAGGACTTCAGGAAGGTGTAGGTCCAGTCCGGGCCGCCCGACTTGGCGCGCGCCACCAGGGAAAGATCGGGCGGCGCCTTGCCGAACCACGCCTCGCCATCGGCCGGGTCCATCGCCGAGTTCATGTGCTCGCCGAACTTGGCGCCGGTGAAGTTCAGGTAGGACATCACCTGCTCTTCGCTGAGGCCGAGGTCCTTGGCGGTGCGCGAGTAGCGCTGGTAGCCCAGCGAATGGCAGCCCGCGCAGTAGTTCATGAACAGGGCGGCGCCGCGCTGCAGCGAGGCACGGTCGCCGATGTTGACGTGGCTCTCCATCAGCGGAGCGCCGCCAGCGGCCTGGGAGACGCCGGCCGCGGCCAGCAGCACGGCGCCGAGCGCCAGCGAGTAGAGACGCTTAATCATGGGTGGTCACCCGTTCCGGCACCGGCTTGTGGGAGTCCCAGCGGGTCCACAGTGGCATCAAGAGGAAGAACGCGAAGTAGTAGATCGTGAAGATGCGCGCCATCAGGGTCTGCATCTCGCTGCCCGACTGCAGGCCGAGCCAGGCCAGGCTGACGAAGGCCACCACGAAGATGCCGATCAGCAGCTTGGACAGCGGGCCGCGGTAGCGCACCGAGCGCACCGGGCTGCGATCCAGCCACGGCAGCAGGAACAGGATCATCACCGCGCCGCCCATGATCATCACGCCGGCCAGCTTGTCAGGCACGGCGCGCAACATCGCGTAGTAGGGGGTGAAGTACCACACAGGCTTGATGTGGTCGGGCGTGACCATCGGGTTCGCCGGCACGAAGTTGTCGTACTCTAGGAACAGGTCGCCGAAGGTCGGCGCGAAGAACACGATGAAGGCGGCGATGGTCAGGAAGAAACCGGCGCCGAACAGGTCCTTGACCGTGTAGTAGGGGTGGAAGGGGATGCCGTCGAGCGGCTTGCCGTCCGCACCCTTCTTCTTCTTGATGTCGACGCCATCCGGATTGTTCGAGCCGACCTCGTGCAGCGCGCCGAGATGCAGCACCACCAGCAGCAGCAGGACCAGCGGCAGGGCGATCACGTGCAGGGCGAAGAAGCGGTTGAGCGTGGCGTCGGACACCAGGAAGTCACCGCGGATCCATTCGGTGAGCTCGGTACCGATCACCGGCACCGCGCCGAACAGATTGATGATCACCTGTGCGCCGTGATAGCTCATCTGGCCCCAGGGCAACACATAGCCCAGGAAGGCTTCGGCCATCAGCACCAGGAAGATCGCGACGCCGATCACCCAGACCAGCTCGCGCGGCTTCTGCGAACTGCCGTAGACCAGGCCGCGGAACATGTGCAGGTAGACGACGACGAAGAACAGCGAGGCGCCGGTCGAGTGCATGTAGCGGATCAGCCAACCCCACTCGACGTCACGCATGATGTACTCGACCGAGGCGAAAGCCTCGGCAGCGGACGGCTTGTAGTTCATCGTCAGCCAGATGCCGGTGACGATCTGGTTGACCAGCACCAGCATGGCCAGCGAGCCGAAGTAGTACCAGACGTTGAAATTCTTCGGCGCGTAGTACTCGCCGACGTGCTTGTTGTAGGCGCCCTTGAGGCCGGGGGCGCGCTCGTCGACCCACTGGGTGACGTTCTCGACGGTGCGGTTGATCAGGTTGGACATCACGCGGCTCCCTTGGGATCCACGCCGATGATCAGCGTGTTGTCGTCGACGAAGTGGTAAGGCGGCACGCGCAGGTTGGTCGGCGCCGGGACACCTTCGAAGACGCGGCCAGCGAGGTCGAAGCGCGAGTTGTGGCAGGGGCAGTAGAAGCCGCCCTTCCAGTCGGCGTCGAAGGGCTCGGCCTGGACTTCTGGGCGGAACAGCGGCACGCAGCCCAGATGCGTGCACAGACCGACCAGCACGAGGTACTCGGGCTTGACCGAGCGGTGCGGATTCTTGGCGTAGCCGGGCTGCTGGTCGACCACGTCGGAGTTCGGATCGCGCAGGCGCGCGTCCAGCGAGGGCAGCACCTGGATCTGCTCGGGCGTGCGCCGGATCACGAACACCGGCTGGCCGCGCCAGGTCAGCGTCAGGCGCTGGCCGGGTTCGAGCTTGGCGATGTTCTCGGTGACCGGGGCTCCCGCCAGCTCGGCGCGGGCGCTCGGCTGCCAGGAAGCGATGAAGGGCACGGCAGCCGCGATCGCTCCAGCGCCACCCACCACAGCGGTGGTGGCGGTCAGGAAGCGGCGGCGGCCTGGGTTGACGCCTTGGTTAGCCATACGGCTCTCCGCACTTGCGCAAGGGGAAATCGGTGACAAGGCCTGTCCGGCTGGCCTTGCAAAGCGGCGTAGTGTAGCGGATGGCTGAACCCAGCGACAACGCGCCAGGCCTGCGCCGATGGCCCATGCAGGGCACAATGCGCGCCGTCCTGTTCGACTGCGATGCCCGATGCCGCGCCTGCCCCGACCGCTGTCCTTCCTGCTGCAGAGCGCGGTCGCCGGCCTGGCGCTGGCCTTCGTGGTGATCCACTTCGCCCCCGGGCTGGCCGAGCGCCTGCGCGGCGAGCCCTCGCCCGCGACCGACGGCGCACCGCGCAGCTATGCCCAGGCGGTGCGCAGCGCCTCGCCGGCGGTGGTCAGTCTGTACGCAAACCGCATCGTCACCGAACGCGTGTTGCTGCGGCCCGATCCCACCACGCAGCGCTTCTCCGGGCTCGCGGTCGGCCCCACCGTGCGCCGCCGCGAGCCCATCCTGGGTTCCGGCGTGATCGTCAGCGAGGACGGCTATGTCCTCACCAACCACCACGTCATCTCCGGCGCCGAACAGATCCGCATCGCCCTCTGGGATGGACGGGTGACTGATGCCCGCGTGGTCGGAAGTGACGCCGAAACCGATCTCGCGGTGCTCAAGGTCGAGGGCAGCGGGCTGCCGGCGCTGCCGCTGGACCCGAGCGTGTCGCTCGAGGTCGGCGACGTGGTGCTGGCGATCGGCAACGCGCTGGGGCTGAGTCAGACGGTGACCCAGGGCATCGTCTCGGGGCTGGGGCGAACGCCGCTGAACCAGATGCTCTCGGAGGAGTTCATCCAGACCGATGCCGCGATCAACGAAGGCAACAGCGGCGGCGCGCTGGTCAACGCGCAGGGCCAGCTGATCGGCATCAACACCTTCGTGCTGGGTCGTCGCAACGGCGCGGAAGGCATCGGCTTCGCGATTCCGATGGGCATCGCCGCGGACGTGTTCGCGCAGATCCGCGACACGGGTGTCGTCGTGCGCGGCTGGATGGGGGCCGAGTACGGTGATGCACCGGTGCTGCCGGGCAGCCTCGACGCCATGGGTCCGCGCGGCGTCGCGCTCACCGAAGTCTATATGGGCGGGCCGGCCCAGGCCGCCGGCCTTCGCAGCGGCGACGTTCTGCTCAGCTTCGACGGCGAGACCATCAGCGACCAGTCCAGCCTGCGCCTGCGCGAGGCCAGCAAGGCGCCGGGCAGCACGGTCGAAGTTTCTGGCCTGCGCGCGGGCGTACCCTTTGTCGCCCAGCTGCAGCTGATCCAGCGCCCGGCTCAAGTGCGCTGAGCGGAGGGGAACGCACTCCCCTGCCGCCTCAGCTGGCGCGCCCCGGGTTCAGCCCTGCGTTGCCGGCCGCGCCGCAGCGGCCAGCTGGGTGCGGTAGCGCTCCAGCAGGATGCCGACACGCTCCACGAACACCTGGGTTTCGGCATAGGGCGGGACGCCGCTGAAGCGGTCCACTGCCCCCTCTCCGGCGTTGTAGCCGGCCGCCGCCAGGCGGAAATCGCCGTCGAAGCGCTTCAGCAGCCAAGCCAGATAGGCCGTGCCGCCGTGGATGTTGTCGCGCGCCGAGAACGGGTCGGTCACGCCGAAACGCTCCGCCGTGGCCGGCATCAGCTGCATCAGCCCCTGCGCGCCCTTGTTCGACAGCGCATTGAGGTTGAAGGCCGATTCGGCATGGATGACCGCGCGCACGAAGGCCTCTTCCACGCCGTGCAGGGCGGCGGCGGCGCGCACCTCATCCACGTAGGCGGTGAGATTCAAGCCGACGCTGTTGAAGTCGACGCTGCTGCTCACCGCACAGGCGTAGCAGGTCTCCATGTAGCTGAAGAGCACCTCGGCGCGCTGGCCGGCCGGCCGCCGATTGGTGTAGTGGACCACTCCGTCGCGCTCGTAGCGGTAGACCGCGCCGCGCGAGACCCGCGCACCGCTCTGCTGTGCGTCTTTCGGCGCGGCGATTTCGGCGCCATCGCTGCGGGTGCGGAACTCGACGCGGCGTTCCGGCGCGGCCACCACGGTCCCCACTGCCGGCTGCGAAGGCGTGGATGCATCGCTGGGCGCCGGCGCCGCCGCCGGTGGCGACTGCGGCTGCGGGGAAGGCGCGGCGACCTGCCCGGAATTCTGGGTGCTGGGCACATGCAGCCGCTTGCAGTCGCGATAGCCCGCCGCATCCGAGGTGAACACGGTCTCGCCCTGCTCGCCAACGCAGCGGAACAGGGTCGACGCGGCGGCCTCCGGACCCGCGAGTGGGCCGGCCAGCAACAGCAGGATAAGGATTCGGCGCATGTCACCAGTGTCCGCGAGGTTGGGGGTGCTGCCAAGTCGGACAGCAGCGACCGCGGACTCCGGTCGCGGTTCCTTTAATTTAGCGTTATCTAATATACTGCCTGCCTGTTCTCGGGAGGCTTCGCATGCTGCTCGCCCTGCTCGGCGCCCTCGCCATCGGCCTCTCGCTCGGCCTGATGGGCTCGGGCGGCTCGATTCTCACGGTCCCGATCCTCGTCTACCTCGTCGGGCAGCCGGAGAAACTCGCGATCGCCGGCTCGCTGACCATCGTCGGCGGCATCGCCCTGGCCGGTGCCCTGCCCTGGACACTCAAGCGCCAGGTCGATCTGCGCAGCCTGCTGTGGTTCGGCCTGCCGGGCATGGCCGGCACCTGGCTCGGCGCCTGGGCCTCGCAGTGGTTTTCCGGTGCCGCGCAGCTCGCCCTGTTCGCGGTGGTGATGCTGCTGGCCGCGGTGATGATGTTCCGCAGCCCTGCGTCCGCGTCGACCGACGCGCGGGCGCCGCGTGGTCGGCTGGCCGTCGTTGGTGACGGCCTCGCGGTGGGCGCGATCACCGGCCTGGTCGGCGTCGGCGGCGGCTTCCTGATCGTGCCGGCGCTGGTGCTGCTGGGCCGCCTCTCCATGCAGAAGGCCATCGGTACCAGCCTGTGGATCATCGCGATGAAGTCCTTCACCGGCTTCATCGGCTACCTGCCCGTGCTTGAAAAGCAGGGCCTGCAGCTCGACTGGCAGCTGATCGGCCTGTTCATCGCCATAGGCGCCGCCGGCACCCTGCTCGGCATGCAGCTGGCCAGCCGCCTGCCGCAGCAGACCCTGAAGCGCGCCTTCGCGGTCTTCCTCGTGCTGATGGGTGTCTACATCATCTTCCGCACGGCGCCGCAGCTGTTCTGATACCCCTCCCGGAGCCCCCATGAACCCGCACGTCCAGCCCTTCTTCGACGACGACAGCTGCACCTGGACCTATCTGGTCAGCGATCCAGCCAGCGCTGCGGCAGCGGTGATCGACCCGGTGCTCGACTTCGATCCGAAGTCCGGCAATACCGCGACCCATTCGGCACAGAAGGTGCTGGATGCCGTGCGCGAGCGCGGGCTGCGACTTGAGTGGATCCTCGAAACCCACGCCCACGCCGATCATCTGTCGGCCGGGCACTGGCTGCGCACGCAGTGCCCCGGTGCGAAGCTCGCGATCGGCGAGGGCATCCGCCAGGTCCAGGCCACCTTCCGCGAGATCTTCAATCTCGGCGAACACTTTCCGATCGACGGTTCGCAGTTCGACCGCCTGTTCGCCGACGGCGAGCGCTTTGCGATCGGCGACCTCGAAGTCGAGGTGATCGCCACGCCGGGCCACACCAACGACAGCGTCAGCTACCGCATCGGCGATGCGGTGTTCGTCGGCGACACCCTGTTCATGCCGGACGGCGGCAGCGCCCGCTGCGACTTTCCGGGCGGCAGCGCGGCCAAGCTGTACCGGTCGATCCAGCGCCTGTTCGCGCTGTCCGACGAGACCCGCCTGTTCGTCTGCCACGACTACTCGCCTGGCGGCCGCCGCCCGGCCTGCGAAACCAGCGTTGGCGCCGAGCGCGCGGCCAATATCCATGTGGGTGCAGGCCGCAGCGAGGCCGAGTTCGTGGCCATGCGCGAAGCCCGCGACGCCACCCTGCCGATGCCGCGCCTGATCCTGCCCTCGGTACAGGTCAACATCCGCGCCGGCCAGCTGCCGGAACCCGAAGACAACGGCGTGCGCTATCTCAAGCTGCCGTTGGACCGGTTTCCGGGGGTGCCGGTGTGAAGCCGGGATTGGGTTGAAGCCGGGATTCGGGATTCGGGATTGAGGATTCGCATGGAGCGTGATGCAGGCCTTGGCCTTGCGCTCCGCACGTGAGAGAGACGGCCGAGGTGCTGCAGCGCGCACTCGGCCCGCTTCGCGTTGCACAAGACTTAAACCGGCCTCAGAAACCTCCAAAGCGAGTTGCTGGCTCTGGTATCGCCACGTCGAGCCCCGCCCACCGCCTGCGCAGACTGCGGTCCCAACAGCGCATGACGCTGCGAGAGCGCGCGGCCCGGAAGACAGGCCGCCTCATGGCGTCGGCACCGGTCGGTCATGCACCTCGGCCCAGAACGCGGTGCTGATCCGCCCGATCGCCGGGCTCTCGGCATTCAGCAGCAGCGCGAGGCCGATCTGGTGTGTGGGCGACCAGGCGATCTCGGCCACGTAACCCTTGACCCAGCCGCTGTGGTAGTTCAACGGCGCATCGCCGATGCGGTAGACGCGCCAGCCGAGTCCGTAGTGCGCCTCGTCGAGCAGCTGGCCCCACAGCCGCCGCTTCAGCTCACGCGGCGTGCGCACCCGCGGCGTGGTGACGGTCGCGACCACCGAAGGCGACAGCGCTTCCGGCTGGCCGCCCATCTGCGCCAGCAGCCACTGGCCAAGATCGCGAGCGCTGGCGTTGATGCCCGCCGCCGGAGCCAGCTGGTAGTAGCCGGGCTTGAGCTCGGCTTCGACCCAGCGCCCGGCCTGCCGCCGGTGCGGACGCGCGTGGTTGGGCTCGGCGATCAGCGCATCGAGGCCGAAGCTGGCGTGCTGCATGCCGAGCGGTCGGAACAGGCGCCGCTCGACCAGTTCGGCATAGTCGGCGCCGCCGGCACGGGCGAGGATCGGCTCGACCTGGGCGAAGGCGATGTTCTGGTAGCTGTAGCAGCTGCGCGGCGCGCAGATCGCATCGAGCTCGCGGAAGCGCGGCACGATGCGCTCCAGCGCCAGCCCGTCGTCGATCAGGTTGTCGTAAGCGTTCGGCACCAGCCCGGTCGACTGGCCGAGCAGGTCCTCCACGCGCAGACGCTGGCTCAACTCGGCGCGCTTGAAGCGCAGCTCGGGCAGCTGCTGCGCCAGCGAGTCGGCGAGGTCGAGCCGACCTTCCTGCGCCAGCTGCGCCGCCAGCGGGCCGGCAAAGGTCTTGGACACCGAGGCCAGGCGGAACACCGTATCGGCATCCACCGGCTGCGTGCCGTCGACCGCGCGCAGGCCGTGGCCCTGCACCCGCAGCACGCGTCCTTGCGCGATCACCGCGTAGGCGCCACCCGGAATGCCCTGCTCGGCGATGATGTCGCGGAACTGCCGGTCAAAGGCCTCCAGGTCTGGCAGGGCCGCCGCCGCGACCTGTGCGCCAAGCAGCGCAAGGACCAGCACGAAAAGACGATGCAGCGGCTGGACCATGGCTTCGGCTCGGAACGATCGGGGCTGCGAGCCTAGAACATGCGCGTGGGCGCCGGCTGAACCGTGGACTGCATGCGCGGCAGGGGATGGTGCGCCCCGCAGGCAGCCGAGGGTCCGAGACGTCCGTCCATGCGTCGCGTTGGATCGCCGGTTCCGTGCCGCGATAGCGATCGAGAGGGGCCTTGGGGCGGCGCGATTCCGTTCCGGCGATTCGAAGCCAGTGCGCTTTCCGGCCCGATCCAGTCCTCGGGCGAAGCGCGTTCAACGCCAAGCGACGCCCATAGGGTGGGGACTGCGACCTCGCCGCGATTCCCGATTCCCGATTCCCGATTCCCGATTCCCGATTCCCGATTCCCGATTCCCG
>VFQR01000367.1_pt1 | contig 70718 bp, 72 predicted proteins | sample 3512321 | NCBI WGS metagenome assembly VFQR01 (sample SAMN10412374, study PRJNA504923) | tailings metagenome | isolation source: Relicate 3 Philex TSF1 revegetated site | place: Philippines: Tuba, Benguet | collected 2017-08-29 | reverse complement strand
AGCCGGCCTATCGCAAGGCGCAGATCCTCGTCGCCGGCGACAATTTCGGCTGCGGTTCCTCGCGCGAGCATGCGCCCTGGGCGCTGCTCGACTTCGGCATTCGCTGCGTGATCTCGACCTCGTTCGCCGACATCTTCTACAACAACTGCTTCAAGAACGGGATCCTGCCGATCACCGTCAGCCCGGAGGATCTAGAGAAGCTCCTCGACGATGCCGCACGCGGTGCCAACGCCACGCTGACCGTCGACCTCGAGGCCATGGAGATCCGCGGGCCCGACGGCGGCATGATCCGTTTCGATCTCGACGAGTTCAAGCGGCGCTGCCTGCTCAACGGGCTCGACGACATCGGCCTGACCATGGAAAAGGCCGCATCCATCGACGCCTTCGAGGCGAAGCTGGCCGACAGCCGGCCGTGGGCCTGATCGCAGTGTCGCCGTTCCTGCCGAAATGGGCGGAGCCCTTCGCCTTCGCGCTTCTGCTATCCGGGTTCATGACGTTGATCGTGTCGGGCGTCTCCACCCTCCTCGCGGTGGGCGCCGCCGATCCGGCCCTGCCCGCACTTTGGATGCGCGCGTGGCTGACGAGCTGGGCCATCGCGTTTCCCGTGATGTCGGTGGTCGCGCCCTTCGTCCGGCGCATCCTCAAATCCATCGTCGTCAGCGAGTAAGGTCCCCATGCGCCGCCTCATCACCACCGGTTCGCCGTTCGAGACCGAATATGCCTACAGCCGCGCCGTCGTCGACGGCGAGTGGTGCTTCGTGTCCGGCACCACGGGCTACGACTATGCGACGATGACCATGCCCGACGACGTGGGCGATCAGGCGGCCAACGCGCTTGCCACGATCGCAAAGGCGCTTTCGGAAGCGGGCTTCGCCACGGCCGACGTCGTGCGCGTCATCGTCTACCTCACCGACGCGGCCGACCAGGGCCGGATCGCGCCGCATCTGCGGGCTTCGTTCGGCGAGTCGCGTCCGGCCAACACGACCGTCGTGACCGGTCTCGTACGGCCGGAAATGAAGGTGGAGATCGAGGTGACGGCCCTGCGCCGAACCGGAGGCGGCCGATGAACCTCTACGCGCTTCTGCAATCGCGCGGTCGCCCCGTGCGCGCCGGGCTGATCGGCGCCGGCAAGTTCGGATCGATGTTCCTTTCGCAGGTGCCGTCGACGCCGGGGCTCGAGGTCGCCGCGATCGCCGACCTTTCGCCGGACCGCGCGCGCGCGGCATGCCGTGCGGTCGGCTGGAGCGATGAGCGGATCGCCGCGACGCGGTTCGTCGACGACGGTGCCGCGCTCGCCGCCATGGACGAGGTCGAGGTGGTCATCGACGCGACGGGCGCGCCGTCTGCCGGCGTCGCCCATGCGCTGGCCGCGATCGAGAACGGCAAGCACATCGTGATGGTCAACGTGGAGGCCGACGTGATGGCCGGGCCTGCGCTGGCGAAGCGTGCGCGGTCGGCGGGCACGGTCTATTCCATGGCCTATGGCGACCAGCCGGCGCTGGTCTCGGAGATGGTCGACTGGGCACGCGCCTGCGGCTTCCACGTGCAGGCGGCCGGCAAGGGTACGAAGTATCTGCCTGCCTTCCACGAGGCGACGCCGGACGACGTGTGGGGACATTACGGTCTTTCGCCCGAGGAGGCGGCCGCGGCCGGCATGAACAGCCAGATGTTCAACTCGTTTCTCGACGGGACCAAGTCCGCGATCGAGATGGCCGCGATCGCCAACGCGTGCGGTCTGGATGCGCCCGCCGAGGGGCTCGCCTTCCCGCCCTGCGGGGTTGACGATCTGTCGCGTGTCCTGCGCCCGCGTGACGTCGGCGGTCAGCTTGCCGGCTGCGGCATGGTCGAGGTCGTTTCCTCGCTGGAGCGCGACGGCCGACCCGTCTTCCGGGATCTGCGCTGGGGCGTCTATGTCGTCCTGGAGGCGCCAAACGACTACGCCGCGGCCTGTTTCAGGCAGTACGGACTGCCGGTCGATTCCACCGGGCGCTACGCGGCCATGTACAAGCCGTTCCACCTGATAGGACTCGAGCTCGGCATGTCGGTGCTGTCGGCGGCGCTTCGCGGCGAACCAACCGGACAGGCCCAGGGCTTCCGCGGCGATGCGGTCGCGGTTGCCAAGCGCGACCTCGCCGTCGGTGAGGTGCTCGACGGCGAAGGCGGCTATACGGTCTGGGGCCGCCTCATGCCCGCCGTGGCTTCGGTCAATGCCGGCGCGCTGCCGATCGGCCTGGCGCATCGGCTGAAGCTCGTGAAGCCGGTCACGCGCGGAAGCGTGCTGACCTACGCGGACGTCGAGGCCCCTGCACAGGGTCCGGCGATGGCTCTGCGGCGCGAGACGGAGGGGCTGGCCGAGGCCTGAGACGGCGCGGCCGAGGCTTGCCCGGCCGGGGGCCAATGGCTACATGTCGTCGTGCCCAAACCGGAGAACGGCATGATCGCGCTCATCCAGACAATCATCCTCGCGCTCGACATCTACTGGTGGCTGATCATCGCGTCGGCGATCTTCTCCTGGCTCTACGCCTTCAACGTCGTGAACTCGCGCAACCAGTTCGTCGGCATGATCGGCGACTTCCTGTTCCGCGTCACCGAGCCGGCGCTGCGGCCGATCCGGCGGGTGCTTCCCGATCTCGGCGGCATCGACATCTCGCCGATCATCCTGCTGCTCATCATCTTCTTCCTCCGGCAGTTCATCCTGACCACCGTCGCCCCGGCGCTCGTGTGACGAGACATGGAACTGGCCGCATGAAGAAAGCGACGATCTTCCTCCTCGCCGCGACACTGGGTGCTCCCGCGAGTGCGCAGGAGTTGTCCAGCGCCTACACGGATATCGATCCGGCGGCGAACTGCACGGCGTTTGCAAGCGCGCAGGATGGAGAGGGCGACTGGGTCAATCTGGTCTGCGACGGTTATCGCGGCTATCCGGTGACGATCCATTCCGCCGACCTGCGCGAATCAATCTTCTACGGCTATCCGCCATCCGGCGACACGGCGCCGACTTGGGAGAGCTTCGTCGCCTTCAACAGCGCCGGGCCCAGGATCGAATGGCGGCTGGAGCGGCGCGGCGACGCCGACATACCCTTCGCCACCATCCATCGCTGGTTCGTCAGCGATCCCGACGATCCTGAAGACAAGACCGAGGTGCTCGTCGTCGAGAAGGTCGGTCAGCCTGGCGCGGCGGAAGGCTGCGCCGTCGCCTATGTCGTGTCTACCGGCAACGAGGGCGCCAACGACAAGGCGCGCGATCTCGCCGACCGCATGGCGCGCGATTTCGAATGTGGCGCCGACCAACCCTCCGTCGATGCGGGCAGCGTCCCCGTGCCCGAATTCACCCGCGGGTCCGAATAGTCAGTCTGCCTCGCGGAAACGGCGCTCCGGGAAGGAGGCCGGGTCGGGCGGATTCGAGACGCCGCCGTTCATTTCCAGTTGCATGAACACCGTGTCCAGCCAGCGCCCGAACTTGTAGCCCGACCCTTCGAGCCGTCCGGCATGCTGGAATCCCAGCCGCTCGTGGAGGATCACGGAGGCACTGTCGGGCCGACCGTCGCCGATGACGGCGATCATCTGGCGGAAGCCCAGGCTCGTGGACGCCTCGATGAGCGCGGTCAGCAGGGCCCGCCCGACGCCGCGTCCCTTGGCTTGCGGGTCGACATAGATCGAATCCTCCACCGCGAAGCGGTAGGCCGGACGCGGGCGGAAGGGCCCGGCATAGGCATAGCCGAGCACGCCGCCTCCATCGGCCACGAGATAGGGATAGCCCGCGCCGGACAGGGCGGCGAACCGGGCGGACATCTCGTCATGCGACGGGGCGTGGAGTTCGTAGCTGGCGGTGCCGTTCTCGACCGCGTCGGCATAGATCGCGGTGATGCGGGCGAGGTCGGCTTCGGAGGCGGGACTGATGATGGCCATGGGCGAGCGAAGGCGATTGGACCGCCATTTCTGTCAGGTGGCGGGACAAAAGAAAAGGGCGGCCCAAAGGCCGCCCGATCCCTTCTTCCATGTTCGTGCGACTATTCGCGGTTCCCCAGGAACTGAAGCAGGAACATGAACATGTTGATGAAGTCGAGATAGAGCCTCAGCGCGCCCATGATCGCCTTGCGGCCCGCCACCAGCGTGTCGTCGCCCTCGAAATACATCTCCTTGATCTGCTGCGTGTCGTAGGCCGTGAGGCCCGCGAAGATCAGCACGCCGATCGCCGAGATGGCGAACTGCAGCGCCGACGACGCCAGGAAGATGTTCACGACCATCGCGATGATGAGGCCGATCAGGCCCATGAACAGGAAGGAGCCCATCGCCGAAAGGTCACGACGGGTCGTGTAGCCGAAGAGCGAAAGCGCGCCGAAGGCGGTCGCGGTGATGAAGAAGGTCTGGACGATGCTCGCCGAGGTGAAGACCAGGAACACCGACGAAAGCGAGACGCCCACCAGCGCGGCATAGACCCAGAAGGTCGTCTGCGCGGCCGATACGCTCATCGTGTGGATGCGGAAGCTCAGGAAGAACACCAGCGCCAGCGGGGCAAGCATGACGACCCAGCGCAGGGCCGAGCCATAGATGGCGGCACCGAAGGCGGTCAGCATCTTGCCGTTGCCGAGCGTGGCTACGGCCGCCGACGGATCGGTGGTCGTGGCCAGCATCACCGTGCCGAGCGCGGCGATTCCGGTGAGGGCGAGGCCAAGCGCCATCAGGTTGTAGACCCTGACCATATACGAGCGCAGGCCCTCGTCGATTGCAGCGTCCGCGCGCCCGGGAGCGGTCGCGACGCGTGCCTGGTAGTTGCGAAGGTCAGCCATGGTTTCCTCTTGTCATCAGCTTAGCGTCCCGTCGGGTGTCGGGCATGCACCCAGGCGCCGCTGGCGGGACTCCAGCATGCCTGGAGCGGAATATGAGCATTATTTGAGGCGAGAACAAGGGCCGTTACCGGGCGCAACAGCCCGTGAGGGCCGATTTGTCGTACAAATTCATACGCCGGGACGTCATGGTTGATGAACGGTAAGCGCCGCGCCGCGGCGTCCTACAGTTCCCGGAGCACCGGTGCGGCCTTGTGACCCAGCACGCGCCACGTTCCCACGAGACCGAAGCCGACCGTCAGGACGAGCGCGGTAACGAGCGTGGCGATCGCCACCTCCGGCAGGAAGGCCGAAGGCAGCGACATGACGCGCGCGACCACGAACCATGCCGCTACGCCGCCGGCGACCAGCGCGAAGACGGCGGTCGCCAGTCCGATCATCATGTACTCGATCGAGAAGGCCGAGATCAGCGTGCGACGCGTCGCGCCCAGCGTCTTGAGCACCACGGCGTCGTGGGTGCGTGCCCGGTTGCCGGCCGCGAGCGCGCCCGAAAGCACGAGCACCGAGGCGATCAGCGCCACGGCGGCCGCGGCGCGGATGGCCGTGGCGAGCTGGCCGACGATGCGGTTGACCACGTCGAGCGCGTCCTTGACGCGTACCGTCGTCACGCCGGGGAAGGCGCGCGTCACGCCGTTCAGCACCTGCGATTCCTCCGCGGCCGTGCTGCCCGGCGCGGTCAGCGTCGCGAGCCAGGCATGCGGGGCGCCGGCGAAGGTGTTGGGCGAGAACACCATGACGAAGTTTATGCCGAGTGATTCCCACTCCACTTGCCGCAAATTGGCGATCCGGGCGCTTATCGAACGGCCGAGCACGTTCACTGTCACTGTGTCGCCGACGCCGAGGCCGAGCTCGCCCGCCTCTTCCGCGGAGAACGACACCAGTGGCTCGCCTTCGTGGTCGGGGGACCACCACTCTCCGGCCGTCAGCGTGGCGTTCTCGGGAACGTTCCTGGCATAGGTGATGCCGCGGTCGCCGCGCAGCACCCATGCACCTTCCGGCGGCACGTTGACGCGCTGGACGTCGACGCCGTTGAGCTCGGTGATCCGTCCGCGCAGCATCGGGACGCGGATGAGCTTGCCGCCGGGCGCGAGTGTCTCCACGAGCGAGGCGAAGCGGTCGACCTCCGTGTTCTGGATGTCGACGAAGAAGAAGTTGGGTGCCTGCTCGGGCAGCGTGCCGGATATCTGGCGCCTGAGATTGCCGTCGATGAGCGAAAGGGTGACGAGCAGCGTCAGGCCGAGGCCCAGCGACAGGACGACCGAGGGTGTCAGCGCTCCCGGACGGTGGATGTTGCCGATTGCCAGCCGCAGCGGTGTCGAACGCACGCGCGGGCTGCGGCGCGCCAGCGCCTGTACCCCGGCGGAGACGAGCCGCAGCACGACGAAGGAAAAGGCTACGGCGCCGATGAAGATCAGCGCGATGCGTCGTTCATAGGCGAACCAGACCGCAAGCAGCGCGAGGAGCGCGACGATGCCAGCGGCCGTTGCCACGTAGACCGGTCGCGGCCAGCCACGCCCCTCCAGGCCCATTTCGCGGAAAAGCGCGGTTGCCGGGATATCCCGGGCACGCCCGAGCGGCATCAGTGCGAATGCGAGCGTCACCAGCAGGCCGAACAGGGCGCCGAGGGCCAGCGCGCCGGGATAGAGTCCGCCCGACTGGGGCACGGGCAGGACCGAGGCGAGGGCCGCGCTCGCGGCAAACGGCATGGCCGCCGCGATGGCCAGGCCGATGGCCACGCCCAGCACCGCGATCAGCATGATCTGCACGAGATAGACAGAAAAGACGAAGCCGCCGGACGCGCCGAGGCTCTTGAACGTGGCGATGACGGAGCGCTTGCCGTCGAGATAGGCGCGCACGGCATTGGCCACGCCGACACCGCCGACGACCAGCGCCGTCAGGCCGACCAGCGTGAGGAACTGGGAGAAGCGCTCGATGTTGGACGACAATGCCGGCGCCGCATTGTTGCGCGAGCGGATGCCCCAGCCGGCCTGCGGGTGCTCGGCCGCAGCGCGAACGCGTATGTCGGCGATGTCGGCATCGCTCGCACCGGCCGGAAGACGTATCTTGTAGGCGTGCTCGACCAGGCTCCCGGGCTGCACGAGGCCCGACGCGCGCAGCGCCTCGAGGGAGGTCATCAGGCGGGGGGCGAAGCCGAAGCCGTCGGAGATCAGGTCGGGTTCGGAATCGATGACGGCCCGCAGCTCGAACGTCGCCGAGCCCAGCCGCACGCGATCCCCCGGCGACAGTCCGAGCCGCTCGAAGAACAGGTCGGGCGCGGCCGCGCCCCATATTCCGTCGACTTCGGCGAAGGCCGCTTCCTGCTGGATCGCGGGCGACAGTTCGAGCGAGCCGTAGAGCGGGTAGCGCCCGTCCACCGCCTTGACCTCGACGAGCGCCTGATCCGACCCGTCCTCCAGCCGCGCCATGGAGCGCATGTTCGCGCTGACGGCGAGCGTGCCGAGACCCTCCAGGAAGGCCCTCTCGGCCTCGCCGGCCTCGCGCTGGTTGAGCTGGAAGCGCAGATCGCCGCCAAGCAGGGTCTGGCCTTCGGAGGCAACGCCGGTGGCGATCGCCTGCGCGACCGAGTTGACCCCGCCGATGGCGCCGACGCCGAGGGCGATGCAGGCGAGGAAGATCAGGAAGCCCCGCAGGCCCCCGCGCATCTCGCGAAGCGCGAAGCGCAAGGCGAGACGCGCCCTGTCGGGCGCGCCTGCGCGCGGGATCGGCGCCACGCTCACGCCGGGACCCTTGCCGACGCGGGCGTTTCGATGCGGCCGGACCGCATCGCCACCTGCCGCGAACATCGCGCGGCGAGCGCGGGATCGTGCGTCACGAGCACCAGCGTCATGCCACGTTCGCGCGCCTTGGCGAACAGCAGGTCGGCGACCTGCCGGCCGGTCGCCTGGTCGAGATTGCCGGTCGGCTCGTCGGCGATGAGGATGCGCGGCGAGGGCGCGAGCGCCCGGGCGATGGCGACGCGCTGTTGCTCGCCGCCCGAGAGCTCGCCCGGATAATGCGTCACGCGGTCGGCAAGTCCTACGGCTTCGAGCTCGCGCGCCGCGGCCTCGAAAGCGTCGCCACGTCCGCCGAGCTCGAGGGGCACGGCGACGTTTTCCAGCGCCGTCATGTTGGGGATCAGATGGAAGGACTGGAAGACGATGCCGACATTGCGGCCGCGGAAACGCGCGATGTCGTCCTCGGAGCGGCCGTTGAGCGTCTCTCCGGCAATCGCGACCGTCCCCGCGTCGACCGTCTCCAGCCCCGCCAGGACCATCAGCAAGGTGGACTTTCCCGAGCCCGAAGGTCCGACGATGCCGACCGTCTCGCCTGCGCCGATCTCGAGGCTCACCTGCTTGAGAACGTGGACGCGGGAAGCTCCCTCGCCCAGCGTGAGCGACACGTCCTTCAGCGCGATGACGGGTTGGGTCACGATCGGATTATCCTATATGGGAAGTGCGGTCGGGCGATGATCGCGTGCATATGGGGTTGAAATCATGGCATTCAATCGAGCTGCGGGTGCCCTGCTCGCCATCGCGTTCATGCTTCTCGCGCCTCTCGGCGCCGCATTCGCGCAGGATGGCGGCGAGCCCTATCGCATCGTCGGCTTCGGCGACAGCCTGATGGCGGGATACGAGCTGGCACCGGGCGAATCCTTTCCCGAGAGACTGCAGATCGCGCTTCGTGACAGGGGTCACAATGTCGTGATCGAAAATGCCGGGGTTTCGGGCGACACGACGAGCGGCGGCCTTTCGCGCCTCGACTGGTCGGTGCCAGACGGCACCGACCTCGTCGTTCTCGAACTCGGTGCCAACGACATGCTGCGCGGCGTGGCTCCCTCGCTGACGGAAGCGAACCTCGACGAGATGATCTCTCGGCTGAAGGCGCGGGGCATCGGCGTCGTGCTCGCGGGCATGCTCGCGGCGCCAAATCTCGGGCCCGACTACGCGGAGGCGTTCAACGCGATATTCCCCCGGCTCGCCGAGAAGCACGGCATTCCGCTCCATCCCTTCTTCCTCGACGGCGTGGTTGCCAATTCCGACCTGCTGCTGGCGGACGGCATGCATCCCAACGCAGCCGGGGTGGACCGTATGGTCGAGGCGGCGCTCCCGACGATCGAGGCGGCGATCGGCGATCGGGCAAGGGGCGGCTGAGGCCGCGCCGGGCGTCGTGGTTCGTGTTCGGGGGAAGGCAACAAAAGCGCTTGCCCGGGCATTGAAAGGGTGATTCGCTCAGTCCAGACAGCGATTCGAGGAGGCCACCATGCCGCGTCTGTTCACCGCCCTCGAAATCCCCCGGGACCAGTCGCTGTCGCTTTCGCTGCTGAGGGGCGGCCTGCCCGGCGCGCGCTGGATCGATCCGGAAAACTATCACCTGACGCTGCGCTTCATCGGCTATGTCGAGGGCCACGTCGCGGACGAGATCGCCATGGCGCTGGACCGGGTCCGCCGCCCGTCCTTCACGATGACGCTTTCCGGGGTCGGGGCCTTCGGATCCAAAAAACCCCATTCCGTCTATGCGGGCGTGGCGGCATCTCCGGACCTCAACGCGCTGCAGGCCGAGATCGACCGCATCTGCCAGCGGCTGGGCCTGTCCGCCGACGCGCGCCGCTTCACCCCCCATGTCACGCTCGCGCGGCTGCGGAACTCGAGCCCGGCCGAAGTCGCGGCGTATCTGTCGGCTCGGGGCAATTTCGCGGCGATGCCGTTCCGGGTCGGCCGCTTCCTCCTGATGTCCTCCAAGGCCTCCGTGGGCGGAGGACCCTATGTGGTCGAGGAGGCCTGGCCGCTATTCGCGGGAGAGGGATCGCGCGGCACGAACCTGTCGGCCAGCCGTTCGGAAGCATCGCGGATCATGCGGTAGACCGTGTCGAAGCCGGCCGCGCCGCCGAAATAGGGGTCCGGCACCTCAACCGGCTTGCCCGAGGCGTATTCCAGGAAAAGATGGACGCGATCCAGGCGATCGCCGGGCGCCCTGCGGCGCAGTTCCTCGAGGTTGGACAGGTCCATTGCGAGGATGAGCTCGTGTCGATCGAAGTCCTCGGCCATCACCTGTCGGGCCCGGATGGAGGAAATGTCGATGCCGTTGACCGCGGCGACGTCGCGCGAACGCGGATCGGGCGGCGAACCCATCTCCCAGTCGCCGGTGCCGGCCGAGGCGACCGATACCGCAGCGTCCAGTCCGCGCTCGGCGAGCACGGAGCGGAAAACGCCCTCGGCGAGGGGCGATCGGCAGATGTTGCCGAGGCACACGAACAGGATCGATTTCGGCTGGTTCTGCATTGTCGTGCTGTTATCATCACCACCGGCACTCCTATCACGGATGAGGGTCCATGGCGCGCGCGAAACTCGATCCCGGCACGATCTCCGAGAGGCTCGGCACCCTGTCGGGCTGGGCACTGGAGGATGGCGGGGCGGCGATCCTGCGGCGCTACGAATTCCGCAACTTCAGCGAGGCCTTCGGCTTCATGAGCCGCGTCGCGCTGGCGGCCGAGAAGCTCGACCACCATCCCGAGTGGCGTAACGTCTACCGAACGGTGGAGGTGCGGCTGACGACCCACGATGCGGGCGGGCTGACGGCTCTCGACTTCGACCTCGCCGCGCGGATGGACCGGATCGCCGCCGGCTGAGCCGCGCTTGCGCGGCGTCGGACATCCCACCATATCAACGGTCGACAATGGAGGGTGCGATGGAGTGGTGGCGTATCGCCGACATCCTGAAACCCGCCGCCGGGGCGGAGAACGACCGGCGCGAGGAGCGGGTGCGCGCGCAGTTCTGGCGCACACTCAAGCGCGCGGCGCGCCAGGTCCCGTTCGCAGACGAACTCGTCGCCGCCTATTTCTGCGCGCTCGACGAGCGCACGCCTGCGCGGGTGCGGGCGACGCTTCTGGCCGCGCTCGCCTATTTCGTGATGCCGCTGGACGTGGTGCCGGACTTCATGGTGGGGCTCGGCTTCACCGACGACGTCGCGGTCCTGGCGGCGGCGCTCGCCGCGATCCGCGAGCACATCACGCCGGCCCATCGTCATGCCGCGCGCCAGGCGCTCGGCAAGGGGGTCGAGGCCTGAGACCTTTCAGTCCTCGGTGTCGACCAGCGGGTCGGCCTCGAGGTCACGCCGAAGCCTCGCGAAGGCGAGCCTTATCCGCGACTTGACGGTGCCGAGCGGCAGCCCGGCGCGCTCGGCGATCTGGCTGTGGGTGAGGCCGAGGAAGAAGGCGTAGCGAACGAGTTCCAGCTGCTCGGCCGGCAGGCCTTCCATCGCGATCCGCACACGTTCGTCGCGCCGTCTGGCGTCGATCTCGAGGTCAGCCGGTTCCGGGCTTTCGGGCTGCAGGAACGGATCGTCGGCGTCGAGGAGGTGGGAGCGGTCGCGGCGCAGCGCGTCGATGCGGCGGTTGCGCGCGATGCGGAACAGCCAGGTCGCGAGCGACGACTTCGCCGGATCGAACAGATGGGCCTTGTGCCAAAGCACGACCATCACTTCCTGCGCTATCTCCTCGGCCATCGCCTGCTCCAGCCCCAGGCGCTGGAGATAGCCGTTGATGCGCGGCGCGAAATGATCGTAGAGCGCGGCGAATGCCGTGCGGTCGCGACGGCCGGCGACGAGCCCTGCCAGACGCGCGAACTCCTCATGCGGCGACATCGTCATTCGGTCTGCAAGATCTTCCCCGGTGCGGCCTGCCCTGCGGGGCACGGCCCTGAATGCGCGAAACCTAAGGAGCGCGCGCCGGACAGGCAATATGGTTCGCGGGCGCAGCGCTTCCAGCGGGACGGGCGCGGTCCCCTGCCGATGCAGTCAAACTCTCGCCGTTTTCGTCCGCTTCAAGCACAATTCAGCGAAAGGTCGTGCGGGATGCATCGGTAGAGGCCGAAAACCCGGACGAGCGGAAAAAAGCGCAACATCGGTGCCGGGCGGGCGGGCGTTCACGCTTTGGTAACCCAGATTAAATCAAAATGAAGGTATCGGTCGCAGCGCGGTCGGACATCGACACCCATTCGGAAAGCGGGACAGGGAAGACTACACCACCATGCGCACATTGATCGCGACACTCGCCTGCGCCGGGCTCCTGGCAGCGTCGGGGCAAGCGTTGGCACAATCGGCAACCAAGATCGGCCAGCACAATGCGTGGGGCACCTACAGCTACCAGTCCGGCAACGGCAAGGTATGCTACGTGCTGACGGTCCCCACGGACAAGCAGCCCCCCAGCCTCAACCATGGCGACATCTTCTTCTTCGTCAGCCAGAAGCCCGGGCAGAACGTCTCCTACGAGCCGCAGTTCATCGCGTCATACGACTTCCAGACCGATTCCAAGGTCTCCGTGTCGATCGGCGAGCGGTCGTTCTCGATGTTCACCCGCGGGAAGTCGGCCTGGATGGAGAACGCGGCCGAGGAGCCGCAGCTCGTCGCCGCCATGCGGTCGGGCGCGGACATGCGCATCAAGGCGCGCTCGGGCCGTGGCAACGAGACGAGCTACGCGTTCTCGCTGCGCGGCATCACGGCTGCGCTGAACTCGATTTCCGACTGCAAGTAGCGGGCAGGCCCGCCAGGCATCCGGCGCGGTCCCGGTGACGGGGCCGCGCCGTCGTGTTAGAGGGCGGGCAAAGGAACGGAAAGCGAAATGGCCGTCACTCTGGACATCGATCGCAGCTCGGAGCGCCGCCCCGCGCCCGCGGCGCAGGCAAAAGGGTCGCTGATCGGCCTGTCGCGCGAGGAACTCGCCGCGACGCTGGTCGATTCCGGCATCGTCGCCGAGCGCCAGGCCCGCATGCGCGCCAGCCAGCTCTGGCACTGGCTCTATGTCCGCGGCGTCTCGGACTTTGGCGAGATGTTCAATATCTCCAAGGAGCTGCGCTCAGCGCTTGCCGACAGGTTCTCGATCGCGCGGCCCGAGATCGTCGAGGAGCAGATATCCAGCGACGGCACGCGCAAGTGGCTGCTGAGGTTTCCGCCGCGCGGGGCGGGCAGGCCCGTCGAGATCGAGACCGTCTACATCCCCGAAGAGGGGCGCGGCACGCTGTGCATCTCCAGCCAAGTCGGCTGCACGCTGACCTGTTCCTTCTGCCACACGGGCACCCAGAAGCTCGTCCGCAACCTGACGGCCGAGGAGATCCTCGCGCAGCTGATGGTGGCGCGCGACCGGCTCGGCGATTTTCCCGATCGCGACACGCCGGCGGGCGCGATCGTCCCGGCCGAGGGCCGCAAGGTCTCCAATATCGTGATGATGGGGATGGGCGAGCCGCTCTACAATTTCGACAACGTCAAGCAGGCGCTGCTGATCGCCTCCGACGGCGACGGCCTGGCCCTGTCGAAGCGGCGCATCACGCTGTCGACGTCCGGCATCGTGCCCGAGATCGCGCGCGCGGGCGCCGAGATCGGCGTGATGCTCGCCATCTCGCTGCACGCGGTCAAGGACGACCTGCGCGACATGCTCGTGCCGATCAACAAGAAGTATCCGCTCGAACAGCTTCTCTCGGCCTGCCGGACCTATCCGGGCCTGTCCAATGCCCGGCGCATCACCTTCGAATACGTCATGCTCAAGGACGTCAACGATTCCATCGCCGATGCGCGGGAACTCGTGCGTCTGCTGAAGGGCATCCCCGCCAAGATCAACCTGATCCCGTTCAACCCGTGGCCGGGGTCGAACTACCAGTGTTCGGACTGGGAGACGATCGAGCGCTTCGCCGACCACGTCAACCAGGCGGGCTACGCCTCGCCGATCAGGACGCCGCGGGGCCGCGACATCCTGGCGGCCTGCGGCCAGCTCAAGTCCGATTCGGAGCGAATGCGCAAGACCGATCGCCTGGCTCTCGAAGCCATGATGATCGCCGGTCACGGCGAAGCCTGAGGAAGGCTCGGGTGCTGCGGGCCCTCGGACATCTCCTGCTCATCCTCGCCGGCTACGTCGCGGCGGCGGCGGGCGCGAGCCTCTTCATCAGCCTGCTGTTCACGCTGCCGCTCGGCTGGAGCGCCGACGAGCTTCCCTTCGTCATGGCCGGCTCGATCCTCGTGGCCGTTCCCATCCTCGCCGCCATCATTGCCCATGCGGCCTTCCTGCCGGCGGCGGTGGCGATCGCGGCCGCCGAGATCGCAGGGGCGCGGGACTGGAGCTTCCATGCGATCGCCGGCGGTGCCGTCGCACTGGTCATCGGCGCAATGATGGACGGCAGCACGGAAACCGGTCACGGCCCCGGGCTCACCTATCCGGGCCTGCTGCTCGTGATGATCGCGGCCGGCATTGTCGCCGGCATCGTCTACTGGGCCGTGGCGGGCCGCGCGTCGGGGCAGTGGCGTCGGCCCGTCAGCGCGCCTCCGTCGCCAGGATCCTGATCGCGAACGCCGAGAATACCCCGGCGAATAGATAGTCGATCATCCGCGTGACGCGCGGGCTGCGGCGCAGCAGCCCGGCGAACCTGCCGGCCGCCAGAACCATCGGAACGGTCACCGGCAGCGACAGCGGAATGAACAGAAGACCGAGGAAAAACAGTTTTTCCGCAGCGTTCGGATCGCTGGCGGAAACGAACTGCGGCAGGAAGGTCATGAAGAAGAGGATGATCTTCGGGTTGAGCAGATTGATGCCGAGACCTGTCGCCCAGTTGGCGGCCAGACCACTCCCGCGGGTGGCGCGAATGTCCGGCGAGAACGCCGATCCGTGCCGCAGGGCCTGAAAGGCGAGCCACACGAGATAGGCCGCCCCGACGCATTTCAGCGCCCAAAATGCCGCCGGAGAGGCCACAACCAGCGCCGAAAGGCCCAAAGACACCATCGTGGTGTGCACGACGATGCCCGTCATCGCTCCCAGCATGCAGGCGAAACCGGCAGCCCGGCCCTGCGCCAGCGCCCGCCCGACGAACAGCGTCATGTCGGGCCCTGGGGTCACGGCGATCACGAAAGTGGCGATGGCGAACTGGAGAATGATCGCGGATTCCGGCACGAAGCTCATTGCGTTCACCGTCCCCGCTCAGGGGCGAAAGGCGCGACGCGCCGCCAATCCGGCGCTTGCATCGAAGGCGGTATTGCATAAGGTGGACCGGCTGAAAACGAAAGCAGCATTATCTGGGAGGATAATCATGTCAGATCAGGGTATTTCGCGCCGGAGCTTCCTGCGCAAGACGACGGTCGTGGGCGCGGCCGCCGCCGGGACGCTCGCCGCACCCGCAGTGCTCGCCCAGGCTCCGAAGGTCCTGAAGATGCAGTCCTCGTGGCCGACATCGGACATCTTTCAGGAGATGGCCCAGCAGTATGTAGAGCGCGTGAAGGCGATGTCCGGCGGAAGGCTCGAGATCGAGCTGCTGCCGGCCGGCGCGGTCGTCGGCGCCTTCCAGGTGCAGGACGCCTGCCATGACGGCGTTATCGACGCCGCGCACACGGTGCCGGTGTACTGGTACGGCAAGAACAAGGCCGCCTCGCTGTTCGGCACCGGGCCGGTCTTCGGCGCCGACGCCAACCAGATGATCGCCTGGCTCTATCACGGCGGCGGTCAGGAGTTCTATCGCGAGCTCACCCAGGACATCCTCGGCCTCAACGTCGTCGGGTTCCTTTCCTTCGGCATGCCGGCCCAGCCCTTCGGCTGGTTCAAGCAGCCGATCACGGACGTGGCCCAGCTCAGCGGCCTGAAGTACCGGACCGTCGGCCTGGCGGCCGACCTGTTCCAGGCAATGGGCGCGGCGGTCGCGCAGCTTCCGGGCGGCGAGATCGTGCCGGCCATGGAGCGCGGGGTCATCGACGGCTTCGAGTTCAACAACCCGACCTCCGACATGCGCTTCGGCTCGCAGGACGTGGCCAAGAACTACATGCTGTCGTCCTACCATCAGGCATCGGAATCCTTCGAGTACATCTTCAACCGCGACACGTTCGAGAGCCTCGAGCCCGATCTCCAGGCGATCCTGCAATACGGCGTCGAGGCAGCGCATCTGTCGAACTTCGCGCTCGCCATGGACCAGTACTCGTCCGACCTGCAGAAGCTCCAGACCGAGTCCGGCGTCAACGTCATCCGCACGCCCGATTCGATCCTTCAGGCGCAGCTTGAAGCGTGGGACAAGATCCTGCCGCCGCTCATGGGCGATCCCTATTTCGCGAAGGTCGTCGAAAGCCAGAAGGCATGGTGTGAGCGGGTGGTCTATTACAGCCTGCAGAACGCACCGGACTACCGGCTCGCCTATCAGCACTACTTCCCGGGCAAGCTCTAGGTCCGAAGCCGAAGCACCGAGACGGGGCAGCACGACTGCCCCGTCATTCATTGACGGGCATTAATTCTCCAGCCGGTCAGGGACGAGGTCCGTATCGACATGCACTCCTACATCCGCTTTGCCGACAAGCTGTCGGCATGGTTCGGCAAGGTGTTTGCCTGGTGCGTCATGGTCATGACGCTCGGCGTCGCCTACGAAGTCCTCGTCCGCTACGCTTTCAGGGCCCCCACGCCGTGGGCCTTCGATCTCAGCTACATGATGTACGGCACCATGTTCATGATGGCCGGCGCCTATACGCTCTCGCGTGACGGCCATGTGCGCGGCGACTTCATCTACAGGCTCTGGCAGCCGAGGACGCAGGCCAAGCTGGAGTTCTTCCTCTATTTCTTCTTCTTTTTCCCTGGCGTGCTGGCGCTCGTGTTCTCGGGCTGGCGCTATGCGAGCCGCTCGTGGAGCTATCTCGAGGTCAGCTCCATGAGCCCGGCCAACATCCCGATCTACCAGTTCAAGTCCGTCATCATCGCGGCCGGCATCCTGCTCGTGATCCAGGGCATCGCCCAGGTGTTCCGCTGCGTCATCACGATGCGCACCAACGAGTGGCCCAAGCCCGAGGCCGACGTCGAGGAGATGGAAAAGATCCTGCAGGAGGAAGGCGTCGCCGCGCTCAAGCACGGCAGCGAGGCCATCGACGTCGTCGTTCCCGGAGATTCACGCAAATGACCGACCCGCAAGTCGCCATCCTCATGCTCGGGCTGTTCATCTTCGTGATCATGCTCGGCTTCCCGATCGCCTTCACGCTGATGGCGATGGGCATCGGCTTCGGCTACTACGCCTATTTCGACGCCGGGCGCATGTGGGCGCCCTACAACCGGGCCGTCAGTTCCGGCGCGGAAGGCTCGCAGCTCTGGGAAAGCTGGTTGGGCGGGTTCTTCAACAACCGGATCTTCGACCTGTTCGTCAACCAGACCTATTCGGTCATGGCGAACGACGTCCTCACCGCGATTCCGCTGTTCCTTTTCATGGGCTACATCGTCGAGCGCGCCAACATCGTCGATCGCCTGTTCGACACGCTGAACCTCGCCACGCGCCGTCTGCCGGGCTCGATGGCGGTCGCGGCGCTGATCACCTGCGCGCTGTTCGCGACCGCCACCGGCATCGTCGGCGCGGTCGTAACGCTGATGGGGCTGCTGGCACTGCCGGCGATGCTGCGCGCGCGCTACGACGAACGCTTCGCCACGGGCGTCATCTGCGCGGGCGGCACGCTCGGCATCCTCATCCCGCCATCGATCATGCTGATCGTCTACGCAGCCTCGTCGGGGACCTCGATCGTGCGCCTCTATGCGGGCGCGCTGATCCCCGGCTTCCTTCTGGCGGGCATGTATCTCGTCTACATCATCATCCGTGCGCTGCTGAACCCTTCGCTGGCGCCCAAGGCGCCGGAGGCGGCCGAGCCCATTCCCGTCGCCCGCCTGGCGTGGATGCTGCTGACCTCGTTCTTCCCGCTGGCCGTGCTCATCCTCAGCGTGCTCGGTGCCATCCTCTTCGGCCTCGCGACGCCGTCGGAGGCAGCGGCCATCGGCGCGCTCGGCGGACTGATCCTGGCGCTCGCCTATCGCGCGCTCACCTTCAAGAGGCTGCAGGAATCGGTCTATCTCAGCGTGCGCACCACGGCGATGGTCTGCTGGCTGTTCGTCGGTTCGTGGACCTTCGCGTCAGTGTTCTCCTATCTCGGCGGCGAGCATGTCGTGCGCGACTTCGTGGTCGGGCTGGACATGACGCCGCTGCAGTTCCTGCTGCTCGCGCAGTTGATCATCTTCCTGCTCGGCTGGCCGCTCGAATGGTCCGAGATCATCATCATCTTCGTGCCGATCTTCCTGCCGCTGCTGCCGCTGTTCAACGTCGACCCTCTGTTCTTCGGCATCCTGATCGCGCTGAACCTGCAGACCTCGTTCCTGACACCGCCAATGGCCATGTCCGCCTACTACCTGAAGGGCATAGCGCCGCCGCAGATCCGGCTGACGCAGATCTTCGCAGGCTCGCTGCCCTATGTGTTCATGGTGTTCCTGTCGATGATCATCCTCTACAGCTTCCCGCAGGTGGTCTACTGGCTGCCGCAGGCGATCTACGGACGATAGGAGGCGATCGTGCTCGACAGATTGATGGCCATCCTCGCCTTTGCCACCTTCGCAGGCTTTCTGGGGATCATCTTCTTCAAGGTGTCCCGGTGGGACCTCGGCATCGTCATCGTGATCGGGCTCTCGCTCGTCGCCTACGACATCGCGACGCAGCTCTTCATGCGGCGGCGGCAACGCTGACGGACGCGGCGCGGGCGACTTGTCCGCGCCTCACTTCCTGATATGAGTGCCCCGCAATCGGAAGCCGGGGACAGCGCATGTCGAAGTGGAAAGACGTCAAGAAGGTCGTTCTCGCCTATTCGGGCGGGCTCGACACCTCGATCATCCTGAAATGGCTCCAGACGGAGCTCGGCGCAGAGGTCGTCACCTTCACGGCCGATCTCGGCCAGGGCGACAGCGACCTGGAGCCGGCGCGCCGCAAGGCCGAGATGCTGGGCGCCAGGGAGATATTCATCGAGGACGTGCGCGAGGAGTTCGTCTCCGACTTCGTTTTCCCGATGTTCCGCGCCAACGCGCAGTATGAGGGCCTCTATCTGCTCGGCACCTCCATCGCCCGTCCGTTGATTTCGAAGCGCCTCGTCGAGATCGCGGCCGAGACCGGCGCCGACGCGGTCGCCCACGGCGCCACCGGCAAGGGCAACGACCAGGTGCGTTTCGAGCTTTCGGCCTATGCGCTCAACCCCGACATCAAGGTCATCGCGCCCTGGCGCGACTGGTCCTTCAAGTCGCGCACCGACCTGATCGACTTCGCCGAAAAGCACCAGATCCCCATCGCCAAGGACAAGCGCGGCGAGGCGCCGTTCTCGGTCGACGCCAATCTGCTGCACTCCTCCTCCGAGGGGAAGGTGCTCGAGGATCCGTGGAGCGAGGCACCGGAGGACGTGCACCAGCGCACGGTCTCGCCGATGGATGCGCCGGACGCGGTCACCGAGATCGTCATCGGCTTCCAGAAAGGCGACGCGGTCTCGATCGACGGCAAGGCGCTTTCGCCGGCAACGCTGCTCGCGCGCCTCAACGATCTCGGCCGCGACAATGGCATCGGCCGGCTCGACCTGGTCGAGAACCGGTTCGTGGGCATGAAGAGCCGCGGCGTCTACGAGACGCCCGGCGGCACGATCCTGCTGGCCGCCCATCGCGCGATCGAGTCGATCACGCTCGACCGGGGTGCGGCACATCTCAAGGACGAGCTTATGCCGCGCTATGCGGAACTGATCTACAACGGCTTCTGGTTCTCGCCCGAGCGCGAGATGCTGCAGGCGCTGATCGACAGGAGCCAGGAAGACGTCGAGGGCGAGGTCCGGCTGAAGCTCTACAAGGGCAACGTCATCGTGACGGGCCGCCGCTCGCCGAAGTCGCTCTACTCCGATGCGCTCGTCACCTTCGAGGACGATCGTGGCGCCTACGACCAGAAGGACGCCGAGGGCTTCATCCGCCTCAACGCGCTGCGTCTGAGGACGCTCGGCGCCCGCCGCCGGAACCGCTGAACGGCCCGCCATCGCCGCAGACCCCGGTCTGCGGCGGCGAGCGGTGAGGGCGTCCCTGCTGACGCGGCGCGGCCGTCACCCGCCGTCGATCTGCGCGCCCATGATGGCAATCGCCTGCTGGTAGACGCCGGCGGCGTTCCAGCCCTGGATGGCGGCGAAGTTCGGCTGACCCGGCTGGTAGCCGGCACCCGGCCGCCAGCCATGGCCGCGCAGGAAATTGGCCGTCGAGGCAAGCGCATCGGCGGTCGAGCGGACCATGTCGACGCGGCCGTCGCCGTCGCCGTCCACGGCGTAGCGCAGCACGTTGGCCGGCAGGAACTGCGTCTGGCCGATCTCGCCATGCGCTGCGCCCTTGGCCGCGGGATTGAGCATGCCCCGCTGGATCAGCTCCAGCGCGGCGTAGAGCTGGTTGGTGAAGAACTCGGACCGGCGGCAGTCATAGGCCAGCGTCGCCACCGCCGAAAGCGTGTGCTGGTCACCGAGGAAGCGGCCGAAGCCTGTTTCCATTCCCCAGATCGCAAGCAGCACGCCCGACGGTACCCCGTAACGCTGCTCGATGCGGTCGAGCATCGCCGCGTTCTGCTGCCGCAGCTTGCGGCCCTGCGACACGATCGTGGAGGCGCCGCGCTTCTTCATGAATTCGTCCAGGGAAAGCCGGAAGCTCCGCTGGCCACGGTCGGCCCGGATCGTGGCCTGGTTGTAGCGGGTCGACTGCAGCGCATCGATCGCGGCGCCCCTGATGCCCCGCGCGGATGCCTGCGGCACGAAGGAAGCCTTCCAGGATTCGAAGCCGCCGCCGTCGTTGCCGCACGCCGCCGCCTGCGCAGCTCCGGTCGCGGTCGCCAGGGCGGCGAATGCCCCAACCAACATTCCCGCCATTCGGGCCCTTGCCGCCATAGTCGTCTCCTTGAACGTGATCGATGCCGTTGCCTGAGAAATGCCACTGTAGTTCAACTGTGGCACCGTTAAGATGAGGTATTGCGGCGCCGGTTTTTTTCCAGACCCGTTGCCGGATAGCCGCAGTCATGGCGGCAGGCACTGCAATCATGGTGTCGGGGCGGGAACCTGCCGCCTGTGACATGCGTTGGAACGACCTCCAAAAGCGAGTCCCCCTCATCATGCGGCTGTTTTCCTGCCCCGTCTGTTCATCGCGTCTCTATTTCGAGAACGCCGTCTGCCTCGCATGCCGTTCGATCGTGGCCTACAGGCCCTTCGAACGCGCCTTCGGCGGGGTCGGCGCCGAGGTCCGGCAATGCGCCAACGCCTTCGAGTGCAACTGCAACTGGGCTCCCCATGACGATCATGAGCTCTGTGCGTCCTGCAGGCTCAACCGCACGACACCCGACATGAGCGTCGACGGCAACCAGCGCCGCTGGGCCAAGATCGAGGCCGCCAAGCGACGCGCGCTCTACACCCTGATCGAATTCGGCCTCGACATCTCGCCCAAGACGATGGTGGGCGACGAGATTGGCCTCGCATTCGACTTCCTTGGCGATCCGATCGGGCCGGGTCCTGGCGGCGAGCGAATCCTGACCGGCCACGACGAAGGGCTCATCACGCTCAACATCTCGGAGGCCGACGCACCCGTGCGGGAAAAGATGCGCGAGCAGATGGGCGAGCCGTACCGTACGCTGCTCGGGCATTTCCGCCACGAGCTCGGCCATTATTACTGGGACCGCCTCGTACGTGACGATCCGCAATGGCTGGAGCGGTTCCGGCTGCTCTTCGGTGACGAGACCGCCGATTACGAGCAGGCGCTGCAGAACCACTATTCGGACGGCCCGCCGGAGCGCTGGCAGGAGACGACTATCTCGGCCTACGCGGCCAGCCACCCGTGGGAGGACTGGGCCGAGAGCTGGGCACACTATCTCCACATCGTCGACACGCTGGAAATGGTGGCAGCGCTCGACCTGCCGCTGGGACGGCTGCACACGCAGGCGAGCGAGGATCTGCCACCCAACGAGATGGGATTCGCCGACGAGCCGGCAGAGCACGCCGATGCACCGATGTTGAGACTGCCGAGCGAGTTCGAGCATCTGCTCGACCGCTGGCTGGCGCTGTCCGAGGCGTCCAACATGATCAACCGCTGCATGGGCCTGCCCGACCTCTACCCTTTCGTCATCACCGACCAGGTGGCCGAAAAGCTGCGGTTCGTGCACGAGCTGGTCGGGGCGAAGGGGCAGCTGGGCGCGCTCCAGCCTTGACTCCGCCGCGATTCTGGTGTCTTCACCGCGCTGAATTCCGCGACGAGTGAAAACTCCGAGCCGCCGACCGGGGCATCAGGCGCAGGCCTGTCGATCCCGGAGGTCAACATCCGGCAGCGCATGGCGCCCCCGGGTGTCGCATGGCTTTGGATTTGCGCTCGCCGCACCTGTCTGTCGTCCCGTCGGGGCGGGATGGAGAAGGACGGTCGATGTTCGAGAGCTTGCAGGAACGGCTCGGTTCAATCCTCAACGGCCTGACGGGCCGTGGCGCGCTGTCGGAGGCGGACGTCTCGGCCGCGCTGCGCGAGGTGCGCCGTGCGCTGATCGAGGCCGACGTGGCGCTCGAGGTGGTGCGTTCCTTTGTCGACCGCGTCCGCACGAAGGCGGTCGGCGCGGAAGTTCTTAAGTCGATCAAGCCCGGCCAGATGGTCGTCAAGATCGTTCACGACGAGCTCGTCGCCATGCTCGGCGAAGAGGGCGAGACGATCGACCTCAACGCGCCGGCGCCCGTCGTGATGATGATGGTCGGCCTGCAGGGCTCCGGCAAGACGACGACGTCGGCGAAGATCGCCAGGCGCCTCACCGAGCGTCAGGGCAAGAAGGTCCTCATGGCCTCGCTCGACACGCGCCGCCCGGCCGCGCAGGAGCAGCTTCGCCAGCTTGGCGAGCAGGTGGCGGTCGCCACGCTGCCGATCGTCGCTGGCCAGTCTCCGGTCGACATCGCGCGGCGCGCCGTGCAGGCCGCGCGTCTCGGCGGCCACGACGTCGTGGTCCTGGACACTGCCGGCCGCACCCACATCGATGAACCGCTGATGGCCGAGATGGCCGAGATCAAGTCGGTTTCCAAGCCGCACGAGATCCTGCTGGTCGCGGATTCGCTCACCGGACAGGATGCGGTCAACCTCGCCCGCTCCTTCGACGAGAGGGTCGGCATCACCGGCCTGGTGCTGACGCGCATGGACGGCGACGGCCGCGGCGGCGCGGCCCTTTCGATGCGCGCCGTCACCGGCAAGCCGATCAAGCTCATCGGCACCGGCGAAAAGATGGACGCGCTGGAGGAGTTCTATCCCAAGCGCATCGCCGACCGCATCCTCGGCATGGGCGACATCGTCAGCCTCGTCGAGAAGGCGGCCCAGACGATCGACGCGGAAAAGGCCGCGGCGATGGCCCGCAAGATGCAGTCGGGCAAGTTCGATCTCGACGATCTCGCCGACCAGCTCGGCCAGATGCAGAAGATGGGCGGGATGGGCGGCATCATGGGCATGATGCCGGGCATGGCGAAGATGAAGGACGGCATCGCTGCCGCGGGCTTCGATGATTCGGCCATCAAGCGCCAGCTCGCGATAATCTCGTCGATGACAAGGGCCGAGCGCGCCAATCCGGATCTTCTCAAGCACAGCCGCAAGAAGCGCATCGCCGCCGGCTCCGGCACCGATGCCGTGCAGATCAACAAGCTCCTCAAGATGCATCGCCAGATGGCCGACATGATGAAGGCCATGGGCGGCAGGGGGAAGGGCGCGGGCATGATGCAGCGCGCCATGGGCGGCCTCGCTGCCAAGATGGGGCTTGGCGGCCTGGGCGGCATGATGGGCGGCGGCATGCCGGACCTGTCGAAGATGGACCCCAAGCAGCTCGAGGCCCTGAAAAAGCAGGCGGAGGCCGCCGGCCTCGGCGGTGCGCTGCCCAAGGGCCTGCCCGGGGGGCTTCCCGGCCTCGGCGGCGGATTGCCCGGTCTCGGCGGACCCAAGCTGCCGGGCCTCGGCGGATTGCCCGGCCTGCCGAAGGGCCCGAAGAAATGATCCCCGTGCTCGAAACCGAGCGGCTGCTCCTGCGCGCGCCCGAGCCCCGCGACGTCGCGCCGTTCTCCGCTTTCTTCGGCACGGACGCCGCACGGTTCGTCGGCGGCCCGAGCGAGCCTGCGCTGGCGTGGCGCTCGCTTGCCGCGACGATCGGCTGCTGGACGCTGCGCGGCTATGGCGAGTTCGCGGTCGAGGAAAAGTCGACGGGTGAATTCGTCGGGCTTGTCGGTCCCTGGTTCCCCGAGGGCTGGCCCGAACCCGAGATGGCCTGGATCGTCCTGCCGGCGCATCAGCGGAAAGGCTATGGAGCGGAGGCTGCCGTCCGCGCCCTGCGGTTCGCTTATGAGGAGCTCGGCTGGGAAACCGCGATCTCCTGCATCGTCGACGACAATCTTCCCTCGCAGTCGCTGGCACGGCGCCTCGGCGCGCAGCGCGAGGGCATGGCCCGTTTCGCGCCCCATGGCGAGATGCCGGTCTGGCGCCATCTGCCGGCCGTCGAGTTCTTCAAGCACATCGAAAGGCAGGCTGCATGAGCGCCGAGACTGATGCCGAGAAGGCAAGGGCCCTCCTGTCGGGCTACCGCGCCTCGATCGACAATATCGACGCGGCCCTCATCCACATGCTGGCCGAGCGGTTTCGCTGCACCAAGGCGGTGGGCGAGCTTAAGGCGACGCATGGCCTGCCGCCGGCCGATCCGGCGCGCGAGGCCCAGCAGATCGCCCGCCTTCGCCAGCTTGCCAGGGACGCCAATCTGGACCCCGATTTCGCGGAGAAGTTTCTCAACTTCATCGTCCGCGAAGTGATCCGGCATCACGAGATGATCGCCGCGAACGCAACCCCCGACGGCAGGACCGCCGGGAAAGGCTGAGCCCGAGAGGCCCGCCACCGAACAGCAGAAACGAACCAGGAGTTACGAGAATGGCACTGAAAATCCGGCTGGCCCGCGCGGGCTCCAAGAAGCGCCCCTACTACCACGTCGTCGTGGCCGATGTGCGCAGCCCGCGCGACGGCCGCTTCATCGAGGCGGTCGGCTCATGGAACCCGATGCTGCCGAAGGAAGGCGAGCGCGTGAAGCTCGACGAGGACCGCATCCGCCACTGGCTGGGCAACGGCGCGCTGCCGACCGACCGCGTCGCGCGCTTCCTGGACGAGGCGGGCCTTTCCAAGCGCGAGGCCCGCAACAACCCCAAGAAGGCCGAGCCCGGCAAGAAGGCGCAGGAGCGCGTCGCGCTCGCCAGGAAGGCCGAGGAGGACGCCGCTGCCAAGAAGGCGGCCGCCGAGGCCGCGGCCAAGGCAGCCGCCGAGGCTCCTGCGGAGGCCCCCGCCGAGGCCGAAGCCGCCGGCTGATAACAAGCCGTCGCTGCACCATTCGCTGAGGATCCCGGCGCGTTTCGTGCCGGGATTTCTTTACGCGGCGCTCGCCTGCGCGATCCGGTTGCGGCCGCCGCGCTTGGCCTCGTAGAGCTTGTCGTCGACGGCGCGCATGACGGCGTCCAGGGTTTCGGCGCCGTCGCCCGGGTGGCACAGGCCGGCGCTGACGGTGAGTTCGATCTGGCTGCCGTCGAGCTCTATCGGCGTCGACGCGACCGCCTGGCGCAGGCGCTCGACGACCGCCGCCGCGTCCCGTGCCGAGACATCCTCCAGGATCACCGCGAATTCCTCGCCGCCGACGCGGGCGATGGTGTCGTGGGCGCGCAGCTCGCGCCGGCAGATCGCCGCACAGGCCCGCAACGCGGCATCGCCGGCGGCATGGCCGTGAAGGTCGTTGATGCGCTTGAAATGGTCGATGTCGATCAACGCAATGGCGAAGCGGCCGTCGCGGTTCGCGAGGCGTTGCCTTGCGGCCGCCTCGAACGCCCCGCGGTTCATCAGGCCGGTCAGCGAATCGTGCGTGGCGGCATGACGAAGCCGCGCGGCGCTGCGCTCATAGGCGAGAGAGAGGGCGAACGCTCCGCTGCCCGCGACGTGGATCACCGCCACGAGCAGATGGAAGACCAGGAACCCGTCCTGCGGGAGGCGGTTTTCGAAATGCAGGCCCTCGAAGACGCCCTGGCCCACCCTGATCGCGAAGGAGAGCGCGATGATCGCATAGGCGGCGATGAGACCGTATCGGGACGGAAGGCGATCGGCCCGGTCGCGCCAGAACTCGATGGCCACCGCCGTTGCCAGCCCCGCCAGCAGGGCATTGACGGTGGTGAAGACGTTGCCGTAGGCGCCGCCTATCGCCGGAAGCGTGCAGAGCGCCACGAATACGAGCGCGGGACCGCACACGATCGAGATCGGCGCCGCCCTTCCGGCAAATTCTCGCGCCGCCTTCCATCGCAGCCCGAAGCCGAGGACAAGCAGCCCGTTCGGTACGGTGGCGATCACGAAATTCGGGAACAGGGGCTCGAAGATGAAGGCGAGTATGGCGACGCCGATGAGCAGGTTGGCCAGCCGCCAGGAGCGCCAGTAGCGCTCATGCGGCTCATGCCGTCCCGCAAGATGGAAGGCTGCGGCCATGACGATCAGGATGATCGCCAGGGCGCAAAAGAGCGATGTCGCCTCGAGCCCCAAGACAATCCCCCGTGCAGTCAATCCACTGCACGGGACTATGCCCCGCCGGGCCTGACCATAGCGTTAGCCCACGTGGTTACCGGATGCTTTAGCAACTCCCGGAATGCAGCCTCCAGCGGACCTCAGGCGGCCCGCTTCTTCGGCTGTATCAGGCCGCGCAGGACGAGCAGCTCGGCGATCTGGACGGCGTTGAGGGCCGCGCCCTTCCTCAGATTGTCGGAGACGATCCACATGTTGAGGCCGTTGTCGAGCGTGGGATCCTCGCGGATGCGGGAGATGTAGGTCGCGTCCTCGCCGGCCGATTCGAGCGGGGTGACGTAGCCGCCGTCCTCGCGCTTGTCGACGACCAGGCAGCCCGGCGCCTCGCGCAGGATCTCGCGTGCCTCGTCGGCGGTGATCGGATTCTCGAACTCGATGTTCACGGCCTCGGAATGACCGATGAAAACCGGCACGCGCACGCAGGTCGCCGTCACCTTGATCTTCGGGTCGAGCATCTTCTTGGTCTCGGCGACCATCTTCCACTCTTCCTTGGTCTGGCCGTCCTCCATGAAGACGTCGATATGGGGAATGACGTTGAAGGCGATGCGCTTGGTGAACTTCTTGTTGGTCACGGGATCGGCGACGAAGACCGCGCGCGTCTGTTCGAAGAGTTCGTCCATGCCCTCCTTGCCGGCGCCGGAGACAGACTGGTACGTTGCCACCACCACGCGCCGGATCGTGGCGGCGTCGTGCAGCGGCTTCAGCGCCACCAGCATCTGGGCGGTCGAGCAATTGGGGTTGGCGATGATGTTGCGCCGCGTGAAGCCCTCGATGGCGTCGCCATTCACCTCCGGCACGATGAGCGGCACGTCCGCGTCGTAGCGCCAGGCGCTCGAATTGTCGATGACGACGCAGCCCTGCCGCCCGATCCTGGGCGACCACTCCTTCGAGACGGACCCGCCGGCCGACATGAGGCAGATGTCGGTGTCCGAGAAGTCGTAGGTGTCGAGCGCCCTGACCTTCAGCGTACGGTCGCCGTATGACACTTCCGTGCCGACCGAGCGGCGCGAGGCGAGGGCGACGACCTCGTCGGCCGGAAAGCCCCTCTCCTCGAGAATGTTCAGCATCTCGCGGCCCACATTGCCCGTGGCGCCGGCGATCGCGATCTTGAAGCCCATCGAAATCTCCTGTCCCCTCCGCCCGGTTCCTGTGGGAGACCCGCCGGCCCCGGCGGGGTCCGCCCCGGGCCGGACCCGGGGAGGGGCGAGCAGGCCAGGGGAGGTCAGACCGCCTTGGCGGTCGTCGTTTTGGCCGTGGTTTTGGTGGAACGGAACATGCGCGCGTCGTCGCCGCCGGCCGCGCCGGCGAAGCAGTTCGTCAGGAAGGCCAGAAGCAGGCCGCGCATGATCGTCTCCTCCGGCGCCCTCGCCGGGAATGCGGCGGTATTTACGCCGTTTGCCGGCGGAGTCAATCGCGACCGTCGGCGCGACCGCCGGCGCCCGGTCTATCTGCGCCCGAGGCGGGTGACATGGCCCATCTTGCGGCCGGCGCGTGCCTCCGCCTTGCCGTAGAGGTGGAGGACCATATCGGGCTCGGCGAGGATCGTCGCGACGTCGGAGGCCTCGTCGCCGATCAGGTTCTCCATCACGCAGTCGGAGTGCCGCCGGGTGGAGCCGAGCGGAAGACCCGCAACCGCGCGGATGTGCTGTTCGAACTGCGAGACGGAGCACGCAGCCTCCGTCCAGTGGCCGGAATTGTGGACGCGCGGCGCGAATTCGTTCGCCAGCAGCCGGCCGCCGGGCAGCACGAAGAACTCGAGGCCGAGAACGCCGACATAGTCGAGCGCCTCGAGCAGCCGGAAGGCGGCATCGGTCGCGTCGCGCTCGATCGCCCCGGCAACGCCGGCGGGCACGGTCGAGCGGCGAAGGATGCCCTCGCGATGTATGTTCCAGGCGGGCTCGTAGGCGGCCACCGCGCCATCGGCGCCGCGCACTGCGATGACGGAAATCTCGCGATCGAACGGGACGAGCGATTCCAGTATCAGCGGCACCGATCCCATCGCCGCGAAGACGCCGTCCGATTCGGCGGAAAGCGCTTCGCGAAAGACCCGCTGCCCCTTGCCGTCGTAGCCGAGGCGGCGCGTCTTCAGGACCCCGCTGCCGCCGAAGCCGACGAGGCCGCGTGCGAGTTCTTCGTCGGAGCCGACGGCGACGAAATCGGCCGTGGCGATGCCGGCGGCGTTGAGGAACCGCTTCTCGGCCAGACGGTCCTGCGAGATCTCCAGAGCCAGCGGCGGCGGCAGGACCGGCACGGTCCCGGCCAGATGGCGCGCTGCCTCGACCGGCACGTTCTCGAACTCGTAAGTGACGACGTCGCATGCCTCGGCGAGCCGTGCGAGCGCGGCCTCGTCGTCGTAGGCGGCTTCGATCTGGCCGTTCGCGACCTGCGCGGCCGGGCAGCCGGGCTGCGGTTCCAGCACGAGGGTGCGAAAGCCTAGCCGGGCCGCGGCCATCGCCAGCATCCGGCCGAGCTGGCCGCCGCCGATGATGCCGATCGTCGCGCCGGGTCGAAGCAAGGGTTCAGGCCTCGTCGGAAGGCGTCTCGGCGACCGCCTCCGTCTGCCGTCGCCGCCAGGCCTCCAGGCGTTCGGCGAGCGCGGGATCGGAAAGGGCGAGCACTGCGGCCGCCAGAAGCGCGGCGTTGACGGCGCCGGCGCGTCCGATCGCCAGCGTACCGACCGGAATGCCGGCGGGCATCTGCACGATCGACAGCAGCGAGTCCTGCCCGGACAGGGCCTTGGACTCGACCGGCACGCCGAATACGGGGAGCGCGGTCATCGCGGCGGTCATGCCCGGCAGGTGTGCGGCGCCTCCGGCACCCGCGATGACCACCTTGAAGCCGGCTGCCTTCGCGCCCTTGGCGAATTCGGCGAGGCGATCGGGGGTGCGGTGCGCCGACACGATGCGCGCCTCGTGGCCGATGCCGAGCTCGGCCAGGGTGTCGACGGCGTGGCGCATCGTCGACCAGTCGGACTGGCTGCCCATGATGACGGCGACGTCTGCTGTCATGTCCCGTGTTTCCCTGCCCGGACGGAAGGCCCGCCCCTACAGGAATTGGCGCGGGACGACAAGGATCACGCGATGATGTCGGGAATGATGCGGTCTTCGAGGTGCTTGAGGCGATCCTTGATCGCAAGCTTCTTCTTCTTCATGCGCTGTACCTGGATGGGGTCGCATCCGGTGGCGATCATGGCGTTGATGGCGGCGTCGAAATCGGCATGCTCCTGCTTCAGACGTGCGTATTCGAGACGAATCTCGGCCTGTTCCTGTTCCGACATCAACTCTACCGTGGGTGGTCTCGGGGGCGCGCATTGACTGGACACGCCGAATGCGGCGGGGCCGGGCCTGGCCCGGCGACCGGCGCATAGCACATTTCGAGGCATTACGAAATGCTACCACGATCCATTCGACATCGCCGCAATCCGATGGCACAGTGTCATCCGGCCGTCGCATTGCATTGCGCCCGGCGGTGGGTGCTCCTTGCAGGCGGCCGACGAGGAACCAGCAAAGGAAGGGAGAACAATCATGTCTCTTGCATCCCATCTTGTGGAGTTGCAGCGGAAGCATGGCGACCTCGAGCGCGAGCTCGGCGAAGCCATGATGCATCCGTCGGTCGATGATCTCGAGATCGCGACCCTGAAGCGACGCAAGCTGGCACTCAAGGACGAGATTGAGAAACTCAAGATCATAAGGACGACCCACTAGGACGCCGTTTCCTACACGGCATGGTCTCAGGCACACGGTCCGGTCGGCGGGCGCCCAGCGTCGCCGAGCCGGGCCTCCTGTTTTCCGCGCTATAGCGCGTAGCTTCCTTCCGGTTTCGTTTCACTCTCCGCAAGTTCATGTTTTCACGCATGTTTTGGTCCCGAAGCCGGTTCCGCTTTCCGGAGACATGCGTCAGGCGCGGCTCACACCTGCCAGAACTGATCCAGCCACAGATTGAGGCGAGTGAAGGCGCCCGGACGCAGCGCATAGAGACGCTTCGTGCCATCCGGCCTCGCTTCGACGAGCCCCGCATCGAGCAGTACCTTGAGATGCTGCGACACGGCCGGCCTAGATACGGGCAGCCCCGCCGCAAGCTCGCCAACGGTCCGCGGTCCCCGGCGGAGCTCTTCCAGCAGATGGCGACGATTCGCGTCGGCGACCGCCAGGAATTCATCGTTTCCGGCCATTGCCTTACGTAAGCCGAGACTTACGTATGATCAAGGATTATCTTCTGCTCCGCGCGGATCGAGCCGCAGCGCCTCCGGGGTCACGGCGCGCTCGGAGGGCAGCGTCTTGAAGGTCTCGCGCTCGTCGAGCGGCACGGGAGCGCGCCTGCCGATCCGCAGCCCGGCGTAGAAGGCCAGAAGCAGATGCGCCAGCGCGGTGGCGAGGAAGAGGCCTTCGGGGCGGATGGCGCCCATCAGCCCGGCCGCGACGAGGGGTCCGGCCATGGTTCCGAAGCCGTAGAGCAGCAGCAGGCCGCCCGAGACCTTGACGAAATCCTCCGGCCGGGCGTGATCGTTGGCGTGGGCTACGGCGATCGAATAGAGCGTGTAGGCGAGCGCGCCATAGGCGGCGGTCATGGCAATGACCGCCAGACCCGAGCGGGGCTCGGCGGCGAAGACCGCGAAGCCGAACAGCGTCGCACCCAGGGCTGCGCCGGCCAGCACGTAGCGCCGGTCGGTCCTATCGGAGAGCCTGCCGACGGGAAGCTGGAAGACCGCGCCCGCCACCACGGTCAGGCTCATCATCAGCGCAATCTCGGCGGTCGATATGCCTATCTGGGCACCGTAGACTGCGCCGAGCGTGCCCCAGGCGCCGTTCGCCACCCCGACGAGGAAGCAGGCCGCGAACGATACCGGCGAATTGGCGTAGAGCCCCTTCAGGTCCAGAGACACCTCGCTGAGGGGCTGCGGGGTCGCCTGGGTCGAGACCGCGGTGGGGATGAGCGACAGGCAGAACAGGATGCCGGTGATCATGAAGAGCGAGGCGCCGTTGACGTCGAAGCCGGCGACCAGCATCTGGCCGGCCATGATCGAGGCGTAGGTGACCATCATGTAGAGGCCAAAGACGGTACCGCGGTTCTCGTTCGTGGCGCGCTCGTTGAGCCAGCTTTCTATGACCATGAAGGCGCCGGCCATGACGAAGCCGGTGAAGACGCGCAGCACGATCCACACCGTCGGGTCGACGATGAGCCCGGTCAGCAGCGCGATGATGGCGCCGGAGGAGGCGAAGGTGCCGAAGGCGCGCACATGGCCGACGCGCCGCACCAGGCGCGGCGCGAAATAGCATCCCGCGACGAAACCGACCGCCCATGCCGTGCCGAGCAGGCCCAGGGATGCGGTGGAGAAGCCCTCGGCCTGCCCGCGCAGAGGCAGGAGCAGGCTGTGCAGCCCCGAGGCCGCCAGCAGGAAGGCGGTGCCGCGCAGGAGCGAGAAGATGGGCCCGATGGAGGTGAACATATGGATCGATTCGTGCTCGTGGACGCGACGGCGAGCATAGGGCGGCGCCTTGCCCTCGCCATCGCAGGGGCGACATCGCGCCGTTCAGCGGCGAAAAAGCGCCTCGGCCGCCGCCTTCGTCTCTCCCTTGGCCGCCATGTCGGCTTCCAGCCGGGCGATCTCGGCCCTCAGCTGCTCCACCCGCTCCCTGAGTTCGGCCACGGAGAGCAGCGACAGATCCTGGCCGATCTCGTGGATGCGAGCGGGTTTCTTCCGCGGTTCCTCTTCGAACAGCGCCATTGGATCCTCCTTTCCTTTGCCAGCCGGCGCCGAGACGATACATAGGAGCGCGGCGCGAAGGCAAATCCGCCCCGCCGAAGCGACAATCGATGTGCGTGAGGACCCGAGGAACATGGCCCAATCCCTGCCCGAGACGATGACCGTCGTGGCGATCAGCGAGCCCGGAGGGCCACTGGTTCTGAAGCCCGAGAGGCGGCCCGTGCCGCATCCCGGACCGGGCGAGATCCTCATCCGTGTGCGCGCGGCTGGCGTCAACCGTCCCGACGTTCTGCAGCGACAGGGTGCCTATCCGCCCCCGCCGGGCGCCTCCGACCTTCCGGGCCTGGAAGCATCCGGAGAAGTCGCGGCGGTCGGCGACGGCGTCCAGCGCTGGCGGTCCGGCGACAAGGTGACGGCGCTGACGCCGGGCGGCGGATACGCGGAATACGTCGTCGTGCACGAGACGAACGCGCTGCCGATACCGCATGGCTTCACGTTCACCGAGGCGGCGGCGATCCCGGAGACGTATTTCACGGTCTGGCATAACGTGTTCGAGCGCGGCGCGCTCAAGAGCGGAGAGACGCTGCTGGTGCATGGAGGCTCGTCCGGCATCGGCACGACGGCCATCCAGCTCGCGCATGCGCGGGGCGCCTACGTCGTGACGACCGCCGGTTCGGCGGACAAGTGCGAGGCCTGCCTCAGGCTCGGCGCCGACCGTGCGATCAACTACCGCGAGGAGGACTTCGTCACGGCGGTGAAGGAGGCCACTGACGGAAGGGGCGCCGACGTGATCCTCGACATGGTCGGCGGCGACTACATCTCGCGCAACTACGAGGCGGCCGCCGTCGACGGGCGCATCGTTCAGATCGCCTTTCTCGGCGGGCCGAAGGCGACGGCAGACTTCTCGCGCCTGATGATCAAGCGGCTCGTCCATACGGGCTCGACGCTCCGGCCGCGGACCGTCGAATTCAAGGCGCATATCGCGTCCGAGCTGGAACGCCATGTCTGGCCGCTTCTGGCCGAACGCCGCGTGGCGCCGATGATGGACATGATCCTTCCGCTCAGGGAAGCCTGGCGCGCCCACGAGCGCATGGAGGAGGGCGCGAACATCGGCAAGATCGTCCTCGACGTGGCCTGAGGGCGGACGCTGGCACGCTGCTCCCCGGCGTGCGATGAAACCATAAGGCGATCGGGAAGTTCTGTGCCTTTGGGGACCGTCCGAGGCGCCGGCGACATCAGGAACCATGAATTTGACGACCGACGCGGGGGCCATCGGCCCCATACTGACACAGATGTTCGAGCAGGCGCCCACCTTCATGGCGCTGCTGCGCGGGCCGGATCATCGCTTCGAACTGGCCAATCCCAGCTACCTGCGGCTGATCGGCCGGATTGACATCGTCGGACGAACCGTGGCCGAGGTGCTGCCCGAAGCGGCCGCGCAGGGCTTCCTCGGCATTCTGGACGAGGTCTATCGAAGCGGGCGGACCTACAACGCCACCGGCGCGCGGTTCGTCACCCAGACGGACCCCGACGGGCCGGTGGACGAGCGCTATCTCGACTTCGTCTACCAGCCGCTGCGCGGTGCCGACGGCCAGGTCAACGGCATCTTCGTCGAAGGCGCCGACGTCACGGAACGTACGCTGGCCGAACGGTCGCAGCGAGAGAGCGAAGCGCTCTACAAGAGCCTTTTCGACGCCATCGACGAGGGTTTCTGCATCATCGAGTTTCTCGACGGCCCGCACGGTCCGGCCAGCGACTACGTGCACATCCGGGCCAACGACGCATATGCGCGGCATGCCGGCATACCCAACGTCGTGGGCCAGAAGCTGCGCGAGATGGTGCCGGCCGAAGCCGATGCGTGGATCGAGCGCTACGGCGCGGTGCTGCGGACCGGCGAGCCCATCCGTTTCCAGCAGGAGCTGGTGGCGACCGGCCGTTACCTCGAACTCGCCGCCGTCAGGATCGAGCCGCCGAGCCGCCGTCAGGTGGCCGTCCTCTTCCAGGACATAACGGCGCGCAAGCGGGCCGAGGAGGCGCTGAGGCAGAGCGAGGAACAGTTCCGGGTGTTCGCCCAGACCGTTCCCAACCATGTCTGGGCCTCGCGGCCGGACGGTCACCTCTACTGGTTCAACGAACAGGTCTATGCCTATGCCGGTGTCGAACCTGGCAGCCTCGACGGGGCCGCTTGGGCGGCCATCGTGCATCCCGACGACCTGCCGGCGGCGGCGGCCACCTGGGAGGTGTCGCTGCGGTCGGGCGAGGTCTACGAGACGGAGTTCCGCATCCGTCGCGGCGACGGCACCTTTCGATGGTTCCTGGTGCGCGCGGCGCCGGTGCGCGGCGCCGACGGCGTGATCGTCAACTGGATCGGCACGAACACCGACATCGAGAACGCCCGCAACCAGGCGGCCGAACTCGCCGCGCTGAACGCCACGCTCGAACAGCAGGTGCAGCAGCGTACCGGCGAGCTGATGGCCGCCGAGGAGGCCCTGCGCCAGAGCCAGAAGATGGAGGCGGTGGGCCAGCTCACCGGCGGGCTGGCGCACGACTTCAACAACATTCTTGCGGGCATCAGCGGCAGCCTCGAAATGATGGCGACGCGTCTCGCGCAGGGCCGCATCGACGAACTCGAGCGCTTCATCAACGGGGCCCTGGGGGCGACGCGCCGGGCCGCCGGCCTGACCCAGCGGCTGCTGGCCTTCTCGCGAAGGCAGACACTCGATCCCAAGCCGACCGAGATGAACGCGCTCGTCAACGGCATGCTCGACCTGATCGTGCGCAGCGTGGGTCCCGGCGTCGAGGTCGAGACGGTAGGAGCGGCGGGGCTCTGGACCACCTATGTCGATTCGAGCCAGCTCGAGAACGCCCTGCTCAACCTGTGCATCAATGCGCGGGACGCGATGCCCGACGGGGGCAAGCTCACGATCGAGACGGCGAACCGCTGGATGGACGAGGCGGCCGCACGCCAGCGCGGCCTGGATGCGGGCCAGTACGTCTCGCTCTGCGTCTCGGACACCGGCACGGGCATGACGCCCGAGGTGATCGCGCGGGCCTTCGACCCGTTCTTCACCACCAAGCCCATCGGGCAGGGAACGGGTCTCGGGCTTTCGATGGTCTACGGCTTCGCCGGCCAGTCGGGCGGCGCGGCGCGCATCTATTCCGAGGTCGGCAAGGGCACCATGATCTGCCTGTACCTGCCGCGCCATCTCGGGACGGCGTCTGCCGACGACCCGGCGCAGGCGGTCGCGGCGGCCTCGCCCCGCGCGGAAGCGGGGGAGACGATCCTGGTCGTCGACGACGAGCCGCTGGTCAGGATGCTCGCGGTGGAGCAGCTCATGGAGCTCGGCTACGCCGTGGCCGAAGCCGAAGACGGGCCCTCGGCCTTGAAGATCCTGAACGCGCCGCGGACGATCAGCCTTCTGATCACGGATGTCGGGTTGCCGGGAGGCATGAACGGACGCCAGCTTGCGGATGCCGCCCGGCTCGCCCGGCCCGGCCTCGAAGTGCTGTTCATCACCGGCTACGCGGAAAACGCCGTCCTCAATCACGGCCACCTGGAGCCCGGCATGCATGTCATGACCAAGCCGTTCCAGATGGACACGTTCGCGCGGCGCGTGAGGGAGCTGATAGCGAAGAAATGATCTCGCCGGGCCTCCGGGCGAGGCGCCGAAGAGGTCGGGAACGTCCTTGCCCCGGCGCGGCTTCCCCGCTATACAGCTGACCGATTTCCCAATTTTCGGTGGCTTGCCCACCGCCCGCGACAGGGACGCGGGCGAAGGAGAGGATTTATCTCGACAATGGCCAATCAGCTTCTCATGCCCAAGGCGACCGCCGTCTGGCTGGTCGACAACACCGCGCTTTCGTTCGACCAGATCGCCCAGTTCTGCAAGCTGCATCCGCTCGAAGTATCGGCGATCGCGGATGGCGAGGCCGCGCAGGGCATCAAGGGCATGGACCCGGTTATGACGGGCCAGCTCACGCGCGACGAGATCGCCAGGGGCGAGGCGGATCCGGACTACAGACTCAAGCTTTCCGAGCCCAAGGTGCGGGTGCCGGAATCCAAGCGCAAGGGGCCGCGCTATACGCCGCTTTCGAAGCGCCAGGACCGCCCCAACGCCATCTACTGGCTCGTCAAGTTCCATCCCGAGCTCAAGGACGCCCAGATCTCCCGGCTCGTCGGCACGACGAAGTCGACGATCGAGCAGATCCGCAACCGCACGCACTGGAATTCCGCCAATCTGCAGCCGATGGACCCGGTGACGCTCGGCCTTTGCTCGCAGATCGACCTCGACCTCGAGGTGAGCCGGGCCTCGCGCGGCCAGGCTCCGACCCAGCCCGTCGGAGACACGCTGCTGCCGGCCTCGGTCACCGAGCGCCTGACGGTGCCGGAGCCGAAGGACGCGGACGAGGAGCAGGAACTCGACGCCGACAAGGTCTTCGCGAAGCTCTCCTCGCTGAAGTCCAGGGATCCCGAACCCGACGAGTGAGGCAGAGCAGGATGCTCTGGATCGCCGGACGTGCTGAACTATTGATCTAGCATCGGGTAATCCAAACACCGGATTCCACTTTTCGGTCCGGTGCTCTAGCCGCCTTCGCGCATCTCCATCTGCCGGTAGAAATCCGCGAGCTGCTTGCCGCGCTCGGGCCTGAAGGCGCGCCCGGAAGGCGCCATGTCGTCGATCCGGTCGATGCGGAAGGCACGGAAGTCGTCGCGCAGTTCGCACCACGCGACCAGTGTCCAGACCTTCCCCCAGAACCACAGGCCCAGCGGCCGTACCTCCCGGCTGGTGGCGCGACCTGCCTCGTCGCGATAGGCGAGCGCCAGCACGTCGCGCCGCTCTATCGCCCGGTCGATCGCGTCGATCGCCTCGCGTTCGGCGGCGCTGATCATGAAGTTCGCCGTGTGGATCTCGGTGCGGTCGATGCGGCCGCGCTCGGATTCGGGCAGTACCGCGGCGATCTTGACGAGCGCCTCCTCGGCGGCCCGCGCCATGGCCGCGCCGCCGAAGGCCCGGACCATGCGCGCGCCGGCGACGAGGGCCACGATCTCGTCGCGACTGAACATCAGCGGCGGAAGGTCGAAGCCCTCGCGCATGATGTATCCGACGCCCGCCTCGCCGTCGATCGGAACTCCGGTCGACTGCAGGTCGGCGATGTCGCGATAGATCGTGCGCTCGGAGACTTCGAGCCTTTCGCCCAGCATGCGCGCGGTGACGAGGCGCCCGCCGCGCAGGTGCTGGACGATCTGGAACAGGCGGTCGGCGCGGCGCATGGGCGGCTTGTCAGCGCGTGAACAGGCCGATCGAATTGCCGTCGGGGTCGAGGCAATAGGCGAAGCGGCCGGCAGGGATCGTGATGATCGGCGAGACGACCTGCCCGCCGGCTTCCGTCACGCGCTTCATGGCGTCCTCGAGCGGCTCGGGAACGGCCAGGTGAATCGTCGGCCCGCGGCCGGGTTCCGACGGCTTGCCGGGATAGAGATGCCCCGACACCGATCCCTCGTCCAGAGACGGGAACACCGCCATCGGGTTCGGTCCGTCCTGGTCGGCGAGTTCTGTCGTCAGCACGGCCGCGTAGAAGGATTTCGAACGCGCCATGTCGGTTACGGGGATTTCGAACCAGACTGCGGAATTCACGGGCTTGAAGCTTGCCATTGCCGTTCTCCTCTGGGGCACACCGGTCGTCGGTGCATTCCACTGTGCCACCAGCCTCCTGACAAGGTGATGTCAGGAGCATGGCAGGATAGCGGCGCGCGATCACGCTACCGGCCGCCGGAGGTGGGACCGGAGGCGGTCTCGGTCGGGCCAGCCGATATCCTTCAGCAGATGGTCGGGAAGGACCTCGACAAGTCGTTCGGTGCGGATTTCCCTATGGACCGAACGGATGGCGACCAGGTAGCGAACGAGGGTTTCGAAATGCGGAACGGAGGCCATGGCGCGTTCTCCTGTCTGCCGGGAGACGGGAAGATGCCACGGGCCTGCCGACAGCATGCCGTCAGGAGCTACCTGTCCTTGACCGGCACGGTGTAGTTCAGCGGAAGCCGGCCGCCATCGGCATATATCGTCTGGCCCGTGATGTAGCTGGCGCCATCGGAAGCCAGGAAGGCCGCGATCGATGCGATCTCGGATGGCTCGCCCACGCGCCCCAGGGGCGTGCGCGAAAGGACCCGCGCTCGCGCGGCCGGGTCGGAATTAACGGACGCCAGCATCTCGGTCATGATCGAGCCCGGTCCAATGGCGTTGACCCTTATGCCGTAGGGGGCGAGCGCCAGCGCCATCACCTTGGTGAGCTGGCCGACGCCGCCCTTGGAGATCGAATAGGGAACCTGGTTGGCGATGGCGAAGACGGCATTGATCGACGACATGTTGACGATGGAGCCGGGCGCGCCGCCCGCCTTGACGCGGTCCACCATCACGCGCGCCACCGCCTGGCCGACGAGGAAAGACCCTTTGAGGTTGACGCCCAGCACCCGGTCGAAATCCTCCTCCCGAAGGTCGAGAAAGTCGGCGGAATGCACGATGCCGGCATTGTTCACCAGTATGTCGATCTCGCCATAGGCATCCAGCGCGGCGGCCACCAGATTGTGGGCGTCCAGCCGCCTCGAGACGTCCGTGCGAACGAAGCGGACGTCGCCCAGGCGCCCCAGATCCTTTTCGGCCTGCTCGCCCTTGACGGCATCGACGTCGGCGATGACGAGGCGCGCGCCGTCGCGCACGAAACGCTCGGCGATGGCGTAGCCGATGCCCGCCGCCGCGCCGGTGATGATCGCGGTCTTTCCGTCGAGTGCCATGCCACGGTTCCTTTCCTGTCGCTTCGATCGCGCCGCCCGTCCGCGCGCCAGCGATCAAACACGGGCGCGCCGATTCCTCAAGAGCGCCGATGCGCACGCAGGCGGAATCCCTCGGTCTCGCCGGGCGGGACGAAATGCGCCGTCACGGCGGCGAACATCGTCTCGTCGACGTCGCCCCAGTAGATGCCGGCCGGCCGCTCGGCGTTGCGCGAACGGAGGCCGCGCAGGCAGGTCGCGTCGTCGGCCTCGATGACGTGGAGGAGGTGATCCGCGCCCGCCGCCTCGAACACGCCCCGCGTCCACTGCCTGTCGGCCACCGTGTTGCCGGCGAAATCGAGCACGACCGAGCTTCCGGTCCGCAGGATGTCGATGGCGAGCGGACGCATCAGGGCGCGGCAGGTCCTCGAGGCCCGCACGTAGTCCTCGACAGACCGGACCTCGAAGCCGAGCGTGGCGATCCATTCGTCCTCGCACAGCACGACGGCCGGCAGGTCGCGGCCCAACTCCCGCGCCAGCGTCGTCTTGCCGGAACCGGCCTTGCCGCAGATGAAGTGGAGCGCCGCCACCGTCTCGTTCCCCGTCACCGTCGCGCCGGGCATGCGTCTCCGGCGCGACGGTCGCTGGTCATTCCTTCGCCGGGACGAGCTTGTCCTGTGTCTTCGTGTCGAAGTCGCTCGCGTCGTGGCGCTCGTGAAGCTGGGTGGAAGGATCGCCGAAGGCGCGGTTGACCATGCGACCGCGTTGCGCGGCCGGCCGCTCCAGAATCCGGTCGGCCCAGCGGTTGACGTTGGCGTATTCATCGACCGAAAGAAACTCGGCGGCGCCGTAGAGCCAGCCCTTCACCAGGCCGCCATACCAGGGCCATATCGCCATGTCGGCGATCGTGTATTCCGGACCGGCGATGTATTCCGACTCCGCCAGACGGCGGTCGAGCACATCGAGCTGGCGCTTCACCTCCATCGAGAAACGGTCGATCGCATATTCGATCTTGTCGGGCGCATAGGCATAGAAATGGCCGAAGCCGCCACCGAGATAGGGCGCCGAGCCCATCTGCCAGAAGAGCCAGTTGAACGTCTCGGCGCGGCCGGCACCCTCGCGCGGCAGGAAGGCGCCGAACTTCTCGGCCAGATAGACCAGGATCGAGCCGCTTTCGAAGACCCGGACGGGCTTGTCGGCGCTCCGGTCAAGAAGGGCCGGGATCTTCGAGTTCGGGTTGATGTCGACGAAGCCGGAGCCGAACTGGTCGCCGTCGTTGATGCGGATCAGCCACGCGTCGTACTCGGCGCCCGCGTGGCCGAGCGCCAGCAGTTCCTCGAGCATGACAGTCACCTTGACGCCGTTCGGCGTGGCCAGCGAGTAGAGCTGCAGCGGATGCTTTCCGACCGGCAGCTCCTTGTCGTGCGTGGGCCCTGCGATCGGCCGGTTGATCGAGGCGAAGCGGCCGCCGCTCCCCTTCTGCCAGGTCCAGACTTTGGGCGGCACGTATTCGGTCATCGCGAGGCTCCGGTCGTTGTGCTGGGACGGACGCGGGCGAATGCCCGGTCGGGACGGATATAGGCAGGCAGGCGGCACGCCGCCGCCATCCGCGCGCCGACCGGACTACACGATTTCGCGAGGCCTGCGAACCGCCAGGCCGCCGAGAGGATGCGGCCAGCCCCGAGGCCGGCCGCCGCGACCTATATCCCGATCCCGCGCTCGTTGAGCGAAACGGTGATCTCGTCGAGGATGGCCGGGTCGTCGATCGTCGCCGGCATCGACCAGTCTTCCTTGTCGGCGATCTTCTGCATCGTGGCGCGGAGGATCTTGCCCGAACGCGTCTTGGGCAGGCGCTTGACGGAAACGACGGTCTTCAGCGCCGCCACCGCGCCGATCCGCTCGCGTACCATCTGCACGACCTCGCGCTCGATGTCGCCGGTCTGGCGCGCGACGCCCGATTTCAGCACCACGAAGGCACAGGGCACCTGGCCCTTCATGGCGTCGGCGATGCCCACCACCGCGCATTCGGCGACGTCGGGATGCTCCGACACGACCTCCTCCATGCCGCCCGTCGACAGCCGGTGGCCGGCGACGTTGATGATGTCGTCGGTGCGCGCCATGATGAAGAGGTAGCCGTCATCGTCGATGAAGCCGGCATCGGCGGTCTTGTAGTAGCCGGGGAACTCGTCGAGATAGGCCGAACGGAAGCGCCCGTCGGCGTTCCACAGCGTCGGCAGGCAGCCGGGCGGCAATGGCAGCTTCACGACGACGTTGCCCAGCGTGCCGCGCGGAACGGCGTGGCCGGCATCGTCGAGCACCTGGATGTCAAAGCCGGGCATCGGCACGCCGGGCGAACCGTATTTCACCGGCAGGATGCCGAGCCCGACGGGGTTCTGCGACATGGGGGAGCCGGTCTCGGTCTGCCACCAATGGTCGATGACGGGAACCTTCAGCGCCTGTTCGGCCCATTTGACCGTGTCCGGATCGGCGCGCTCGCCCGCGAGAAACAGCGTGCGGAACCGCGAAAGATCATACTTTCCGACCAGTTCGCCCCTCGGGTCCTCCTTCTTGATGGCGCGGAAGGCCGTCGGCGCGGTGAAGAGCGCGACGACGCCATGCTCGGAGATGACGCGCCAGAAGGTCCCGGCGTCGGGCGTACCGACGGGCTTTCCCTCGAACAGGATCGAGGTCGCGCCATGGAGGAGGGGCGCATAGGCGATGTAGGAATGGCCGACGACCCAGCCGACGTCGGAGGCGGCCCAGAAGACCTCGCCCGGCTTCACGCCGAACTCGTTCCACATCGTCCATGCGAGCGAGACCATGTGCCCGCCCGTGTCGCGCACCACGCCCTTGGGCTGGCCGGTGGTTCCGGACGTGTAGAGCACGTAGAGCGGATCGGTGGCGGCGACGGGGACGCAGTCGATCCTACGGCCCGCTGCGCGGGCCGAGCCGACGGTCTCGGCGAAATCGTGGTCGCGGCCGGCGACGAGGTCGCATTCCTGCTCGGGACGCTGGAGGACGAGGCAGGCGTCGGGCTTCGACCTGGACATGTCGATCGCGGCATCGAGCAGGGGCTTGTAGGCGATCACGCGGCCGGGTTCGAGCCCGCACGAGGCTGAGATGATGGCCTTCGGCTTGGCGTCGTCGATGCGGGTCGCGAGTTCCTTGGCCGCGAAACCGCCGAACACCACCGAATGGATCGCGCCGATGCGGGCGCAGGCGAGCATGGCGAAGACGGCCTCGGGCACCATCGGCATGTAGATGATGACGCGGTCGCCCTTCGCGACGCCGAGATCGGAGAGCACGGCGGCGATGGCGTTCACCTCGACGAGCACGTCGGCATAGGTGAAGCTCTTCTTGGTGCCCGTCATCGGGCTGTCGTAGATCAGCGCCTTCTGGCCGGCGCGCCCACCGGCAACGTGCCTGTCGACGGCGTTGAAGCACATGTTGCAGGCGCCGCCGGTGAACCAGTGGCCGTAGGTGCCGGCGCCTGGGTCGAACACCCTGTCCCAGCGCCGGTCCCAGTCGATCGCCTCGGCGGCCTTTGCCCAGAAGGCTTCCGGATCCTTGCGCCAGCCGTCGTAGACTTCGTGATAGTGAGAGCTCATCCGGCCGTCCTCCCGCCAGTTCCCATTCTCGCCTTGGTCGCCCTTCTAGCCAAGGAGACGGGGTTGCGTCCATTGGGCCAATGGTTCATGGCGGGTTTGCGCCGCACGCCAGATCGGATTGGACATGACCAAACTGCTGTCGCTCCTCGTCCTCGCAATGATGGCCGCGCATCTCATCCGTCCGCTGGGGCTGCCCGGCTTGAAGCGGCGCAAGGACGTCTGGAAGATCGCGGTCGCTGCCTTCGCGCTCATCTCGCTGACCGTGCTCGCCAGCCACGGGACGGCCTCAGCCCTCGGGCAGCACGAAGGGCAGGACGTGGTCGGCCCAGGCCCCGTATCCGGCCTCGGAAGCGTGGAAGCCGTCGCTCGAGAAGCCCGCGACCGGATCGATGATCGGCAGGCGCGAGGCGGCGATGGCGCCGCGCTCGGAACATAGCCGCGCGCCGGCGCTGTTGATGAGGCCGGCGCGGATCTCGAGGATGCGTGCGAGCAGCGCGGGAAGCAGCGGCATGCGCGTCATCTCGACCACCGGCGACCAGACCACGCGCGCCTCCGGCCACTTCGCCCGCAGCGCGTAGAGCAGGCCGCCGAATTCCTTCCTGAAGCGCGAGACCGTGTGGAAGTTCTTGGCGTCGTTGGTGCCGACCGCCAGGACGATGTGCGTCCAGGGCTCCGGCGCGAGGTTTGGCAGCACGTGGTCGCGTATCTGGCCGGCGGTGGCGGAGTTGAAGCCGGCCGCACGCCAGATCACCGGACGGCCCGTCAGCGCGTTGATGCGCAGCGCGAGCTGGGCTGCGAGCCCGTTCTCGGAATGGCCTATGCCCACGGAGGCGGCGGAGGAATCACCCAGCACCAGAAGCGCCAGCGTCTCGCCGTCCCCCGGAAGGCAGTGGCGCACCGGCCCGTCGGCCGGGAGCATGCGCTGCGAGCGGCGGCGCACGCCAAGCCCCTGCCAGACATAGGCCGGGAATGCGAGCCAGGTGACGAAGGCGAGGCGGCGGGACATGGCTTTGGCGCTCAGCGCTTCAGAACCTCCACGCCCGGCAGGGCCTTGCCCTCCATCCATTCGAGGAAGGCGCCGCCGGCCGTCGATACATAGGTGAAGTCGTCCGCCACGCCCGCATGGTTGAGCGCTGCCACGGTATCGCCCCCGCCCGCTACCGAGACCAGGTGGCCGGCCCGCGTCCGCGCGGCCGCGTGCCGGGCGGCCGCCACGGTCGCGGCGTCGAAGGGCTCGATCTCGAATGCGCCCAGCGGACCGTTCCAGACCAGCGTCGCGGCGCGGTCGATCCAGCCGCCGACGGCCTCGACGGTCCTGGGACCGACGTCGAGGATCATGCCGTCGGCCGGCACGGCGTCGATCGCGACGGTCTCGCTCTCCGCTCCCGCCCTGAACTCCCGGGCGACGATGCCGTCGACCGGCAACACGATCGCGCAGCCCGCCTCCGCGGCCTCGATCATGATCTGCTTCGCCGTGGTCCCCAGATCGTGTTCGCAGAGCGACTTGCCGACATCGGTCCCGCGCGCCGCCAGGAAGGTGTTCGCCATGCCGCCGCCGATCACCAGCGCGTCGACCTTGCGGACGAGGTTCATCAGCAGGTCGAGCTTGGTCGAGACCTTGGCCCCGCCGACCACGGCGACGACCGGGCGCGCGGGATTTCCAAGCCCCTTCTCGAGCGCCTCCAGCTCGGCCTGCATGGTCCGGCCGGCGTAGGAGGGCAGCAGGCGGGCGAGCCCCTCCGTCGAGGCGTGCGCCCGGTGCGCGGCCGAGAAGGCGTCGTTGACGAAGAGATCGCCATTGGCGGCCAGCGCGGCGGCGAAATCGGCGTCGTTCTTCTCCTCGCCCTTGTGGAAGCGGGTGTTCTCCAGAAGGAGGATGTCGCCGTCCTTCATCGCGGCCACGGCCGACGCCGCGCTGTCGCCGATGCAGTCCCCGGCGAAGGCGACTTTCCGGCCGATCACGCCCTCGGTGGCGGCGGCGATCGGCGCGAGCGACTGGGCGGGATCGGGGGCGCCCTTCGGCCTGCCGAAATGGGCCAGCATGACGACGCGCGCGCCCCTGTCTGCCAGTTCGAGGATCGTCGGCGCCACGCGCTCGATGCGGGTGAGGTCGGTAACCACCCCATCCTTGACGGGGACGTTGAGGTCGACGCGCAGCAGGACCCGCCTGCTGGTCACCTCGGCGTCGTCGAGCGTGCGGAATGCGGTCATCTGTCCATACCTCCAGCCGAAACCAGCGGACCATAGCGGGACCGGCGCGCCATGCAACGCGACACTTTCTCAGGAGGAGGTCGGGCGGCCGGCGGACGCCGCGCTCAACCGGTCGGCGCCGGCGGCTCTTCGGATGGCCGGGCCGTTTCGGCCTGCCGATCCTGACGCGCGGCGGAACGCGCATTGCGCGCGCGGGCGCGGAGCAGCCGGCGGACGTTGTCGACGATCTCCCGCAGGTTGAGGAACAGCGGGATGTGGGGACGCGTCGCCTCGGGTTCGAGCGACACGCCAACCGACGCTATGCGTCCGTTGTCGCCGACGTCGCGCACGATGAGCTCGACCGGGCCCACCGACACGCGATCGGCATATTCTGCGCGCCCTCCCAGACGGTTCGTCATGAGCTCGGCGATGGAAAGCTCGGCCTCGTCGGGCTTGAGCACCGCGCCATAGGCAGCCCTCAATTCGCGCGCCGGGCGCGACGGGTCGACGGCGAAGTCGCCGAAGAACTCGACGTCGTCGACATCTAGGGTCGCCGGGCTCGCGAAAAGGCGGTCGAGCAGGCGCGGATAGCGCGGCGAGATGAAGAGGTAGACGTAGTCGCCGGCCTTCAGGCGGCCGGCATACTGGTAGCGCATTGACTGCCCGTCGCGGATGACGAGCGAGGGACGTGCCCAGCGCGGCACGCGCTCGCCCCGCGCGACAGGGCTGTCGGTGACGACGCGGTAGGCCAGCAGTTCGTGATTGGCGGTGCCGGGCAGTTCGAGCTCGACCTTGTCGACGGGGCCGATCCTCGGCGGGACGACGAGGCCGAGGCGGCGCGCCAGCGGATTGATCGTCCATCCCTGCACCAGCAGCGACACCAGCACGATGATGAAGGCGATGTTGAAATAGGCCGTCGCGCCTTCGAGGTTGCCGAGCAGCGGCACGATCGCGAGCAGGATCGAGACCGACCCGCGAAGGCCGACCCAGGCGACGAATGCCGTGTCCTGGCGCGGGAAGTTGAAGGGCAGCAGACACAGCCAGACCGCGAGCGGCCGGGCGACGAGGATCAGGAAGATGGCGAGCCCGATGGCTGCCGGCGCGATGGCCGGAAACTCGGATGGCGTGGCCAGCAGGCCGAGGATCACGAACATGATGATCTGCGCGAGCCAGCTCGTCCCTTCCTGGAAGCGCTTGAGCGAGGGCGCGGCGCGCATGCCGCGGTTGCCGGCGTAGAGGCCGGCGACGAACACGGCCAGGAAGCCGCTGCCGCCGACGGCGCCGGTGACGGAGAAGACGAGAAGCGAGAGGGCGAGGACGAAGATCGGCACCAGCCCGCGTTCCATGCGCAGCCGGTTGACGCATGCGACGATCGCCATGCCGCCGGCAAAGCCCGCGAGGATGCCGAGCCCCATCTGCTTCAGGAACAGGCCGGCGATGTCGATGCCGATCTCGCCGGCGTCGGTTCCGGCGGCGATCAGCTCGACCAGCGCCACCGTCAGGAAGATCGCCATGGGATCGTTGGAGCTCGATTCTACCTCGAGCGTGGAGCGCACCTTGTCGCGGATGTTGATGCCGCCGATGCGCAGCAGGAAGAAGACGGCGGCCGCGTCGGTGGAGGAGATTATCGCACCGAGCAGCATGGCCTCCAGCCAGCCGAAGCCGAGGACCAGCCGGGCGGCGGCCGCGAAGAAGACGGCCGTCAGCACCACCCCGAGCGTGGCCAGCGTGATGGCCGGGAAAGCGGCCTGCCGGAAGGACTGCAGCGAGGTGCCGAAGCCGGAATCGAACAGGATGATGGCGAGCGCGAGGCTGCCTATGTAGTAGGCGGCGGTCGCATTGTCGAAATCGACGCCGAGCCCGTCGACCCCGGCGACGAGGCCGATGCCGAGGAAGAGCAGCAGCAGCGGGGCGCCGAAACGGAAGGCGATAAGGCTGGAGAAGGCAGCGACGAGGATCAGCAGCGTGCCGACAAGGGTGAGTACGTATATCCCCTCAATCATCCCCTCGGCCCGTCTCCCTTCAGCGTTGCCTGCGTCCCTCGCCGTCGCCGCGCGGCGTGCGCCGGCCGCACGTGCCCGTGTCGTCGCCCCGGCCCTTGGCGGAGGACCGGCGTATACCAGCCATGCGCGGCAATAGGGCGCCGAAAACCGCCGCCCCTCGACAAACCTAGGAAGTAATGGCGGCCGAGAAAAGAGCACCGCGCAACAAAAAACCGCGCGGGCCGAAGCTCCGCGCGGTCGAAGTTCGTTCTGGGCCGGGTGCGAAGGCCGGTCAGATCACCCTGGCGAAGGCTACGGCGGTGTCCGACATGCGGTTGGAGAAGCCCCACTCGTTGTCGTACCAGGACAGGATCCGGCAGAGCACGCCGTCCATCACCTTGGTCTGGTCCATGTGGAACACCGAGGAATGCGAGTCGTGGTTGAAATCGGACGATACCAGCGGCTGGTCGGTGTAACCCAGTATCCCCTTGAGAGGGCCGTCGGCGGCGGCGCGGATCGCGCCGTTGATCTCTTCGACGCTCGTCGCGCGCTTGGCGACGAAGGTCAGGTCCACGACCGACACGTTCGGCGTCGGCACGCGGATCGCCACGCCGTCGAGCTTGCCCTTCAGTTCCGGGAGCACGAGGCCGACCGCCTTGGCCGCGCCCGTCGAGGTGGGGATCATCGAGAGCGCGGCGGCGCGCGCCCGGTAGAGGTCCTTGTGCATCGTGTCGAGCGTCGGCTGGTCGCCCGTATAGGCGTGGATGGTCGTCATGAAGCCCTTCTCGATGCCGATGGCGTCGTTCAGGACCTTGGCGACCGGCGCCAGGCAATTGGTGGTGCAGGACGCGTTCGAGATGACCTGGTGGTCCTTCGACAGCTTGTCATGGTTGACGCCGTAGACGACGGTGAGGTCCGCGCCGTCGGCGGGTGCCGAGACGATCACGCGCTTGGCCCCGGCCTCGATATGGGCCATCGCCTTGTCCTTCGCGGTGAAGATGCCCGTGCATTCGAGGGCGATGTCGACGCCCTCGGCCTTCCAGGGAAGCTCGGAAGGGTTGCGGACCGCGTGGACCTTGATGGGGCCCCGGCCGGCGTCGATCGTGTCGCCCTTGACGGTCACCGCGACGGGGAAGCGGCCATGCACGCTGTCGTAGCGCAGCAGATGGGCGTTCGTCTCGACGGGGCCGAGATCGTTGATCGCCACCACCTCGATGTCCTTGCGACCGGATTCCACGATGGCACGCAGGACGTTGCGGCCGATGCGGCCAAATCCGTTGATGGCAACTCTGACGGTCATGCTTGGCTATCTCCTGGGCAGAACGGGATGCTGTTTCGTGCTGGGGCGCTTCATAGCGGCGGCCGGACCGAGAATCCAGCCGCCGGTCAGGCGCCGGCCAGCCGCTTCGTGGCAGCGTCGACCACGGCCTCCGCGGTGATGCCGAAATGGCGGTAGAGCTTCTCGTAGGGACCGCTGGCGCCGAAGCCGGTCATGCCGACGAAGACGCCGTCGTTCCCGATGAACCGGTCCCAGCCGAGCCGCACGCCAGCCTCGATCGCGACCCTGACGCCGGCATCGCCGATGACGGAGGCCTGGTACTCGGCGCTCTGCTTCTCGAACAGTTCGAAGCAAGGCACCGAGACGACGCGCGCGCCGTGTCCATCCGCACGCAGCTTCTCTCTGGCGGCGAGCGCGATCTCGATTTCGGAACCGGACGCGAAGATCGTCACCTCCGCGTCGTCGTCGCCGGCGAGTTCGTAGGCGCCGCGTGCGCACAGATTGTCTTCGACATATTCGGTGCGCACGGCCGGCAGGTTCTGGCGGGTCAGCGCGATCGTCGAGGGCGTATGGCGCGATTCCAGCGCGAGCTGCCAGCACTCCGCGGTCTCCGTCGCGTCGGCCGGACGGAATACCGCGTGGTTGGGGATGGCGCGCAGGGCGGCGAGATGCTCGACCGGCTGGTGCGTCGGGCCGTCCTCGCCGAGACCGATCGAATCGTGCGTCATCACGAAGACCACCCGCTGCTCCATCAGCGAGGCGAGTCGCATCGCCGGGCGGCAATAGTCGGAAAAGACCAGGAAGGTGCCCGAATAGGGGATTACGCCGCCATGCAGCGCCATGCCGTTCATGGCGGCCGCCATGCCGTGCTCGCGGATGCCGTAGTAGATGTAACGGCCGCTGAAGTCGCCCGGCTTCACCGGCGCGGTCTGGCTGGTCTTGGTGTTGTTGGAGCCGGTCAGGTCGGCGGAGCCGCCGATCGTCTCGGGCACCACGGCGTTGATGACCTCCAGCGCCATTTCGGAAGCCTTGCGGGTGGCGACCTTCGGCTTGTCGGCGGCGAGCTTGCGCTTGTAGTCGGCGATCACCGCGTCCAGCCCGCCGGGCAGGTCGCCGCGCATCCGGCGCTCGAATTCGCCGCGCAGCTCTGCGTCCGCCGCCTCGAGGCGCTTGTGCCACTCCTTGCGCTGGCGGGCGGAGTTGAGGCCGGCGAGGCGCCAGGCGTCGAGCACGTCGGAGGGCACCACGAAGGGCTTGGCATCCCAGCCGAGTGCCTTGCGGGTGGCGGCGATCTCGTCTGCGCCAAGCGGCGAACCGTGCGCCTTCGACGTTCCGGCGCGCGTCGGCGCACCGAAGCCGATCGTCGTGCGGGCCGCGATCAGGCTCGGGCGCGGATCGGCCCTGGCCGCCTCGACGGCGGCCGCGATCGCGTCGGGGTCGTGGCCGTCGCAGCGCACCGTGTGCCAGCCGGAGGCGGCGAAGCGCGCGACCTGGTCGGTGGAATCCGAAAGCGAGACCGGACCGTCGATCGAGATGCCGTTGTCGTCGAAGACGACGATCAGCCGGCCGAGGCCGAGATGGCCGGCAAGGCCGACCGCCTCCTGGCTGATGCCCTCCATCAGGCAGCCGTCGCCGGCCAGCACGTAGGTGTGGTGGTCGACGAGGTCGTCGCCGAAGCGCGCGTTGAGCAGCCTTTCGGCGAGCGCCATGCCGACGGCGTTGGCGAGGCCCTGGCCAAGCGGCCCGGTCGTCGTCTCGATGCCCGACGCATGGCCGTATTCTGGATGGCCGGCGGTCTTGGAGCCGAGCTGGCGGAAGTTCTGGATCTCCTCGATGCTCATGTCCTCGTAGCCCAGCAGATAGAGCAGCGAATAGAGCAGCATCGAGCCGTGGCCGGCGGACAGGACGAAGCGGTCGCGGTCGGGCCAGCGCGGCTCGTGCGGATCGTGCTTCAGGAAGCGCGTGAAGAGCACGGTGGCGATGTCGGCGGCGCCCATGGGGAGACCCGGATGGCCCGAATTCGCCTTCTCGACCGCGTCCATGGACAGGAAGCGGATGGCGTTGGCCATGCGGTCGTGTTTGTCGCGTTGCGGCATGGTCTCTCCTCGGGCGCAGAAGGCCGGACGGTCGGAATTTGCTGGGCTGGGCACGAAGTCCGCGTCTGATAGCAGGTGCGCCCGGGGTGTCAATCAAGACGCCGTGCGTCATTGTTTCTGCGGCCGCGCCCTTTGCAGGGGAAAGCGCGGCGCGATTGTTGACGGGCGCTTCGCGCGCCGCCTAAGATTCCGCCGTTAAGGGTTCAGGAATTCGCGCGATTCGCGCCCGGAAGCCATCCATGACAGCGGACACGACCCTGAAGGAAGTTCTCGGCCGGCTCGCAAGGGCCATGGACGGGCTCGAATCCGCCATCGGCGCCCAGTTCGAGCAGTCGCAGGATTTCGCGGAAGCCGAGGCCGAGGTCCAGCGCATGAACGCCGACCGCGCGCGGCTGGCGCAGGAGCTCGACAGTTCGGAGGCCCGGGCCGACAGGCTCGAGGAGGCCAATCGCGAAGTCTCGCGCAGGCTCGTCACCGCGATGGAGACGATCCGCGCGGTTCTCGACAGATAGGACGGCACGGCATGTCTCAGGTTACGGTGACGATCGACGGGAAGTCCTATCGCATGGCCTGCGACGAGGGGCAGGAAGAGCACCTGACCGAACTCGCCAACCGCTTCGACCGCTACGTCACGCACCTGAAATCCTCGTTCGGCGAGATCGGCGACCAGCGGCTCACCGTGATGGCCGGCATCATGGTGCTCGACGAGCTGACCGAGCTGCAGAAGCAGGTCAAGGGAATGGAGAGCGAGATCGGCACTCTGAGGAAGACGCGCGACGACGCGCTCATCAAGGCCGACAAGAATGACGCCGCACTCACCGGGGCGCTCGCCGGCCTCGCCCAGCGGATGGAGAACCTGGCCGCGCGGGCCAGCGGCATGCGGCCGGCGGAATAGGCACCGGACCAGCCCCAAGGCCGGACGATTTCATCGGCCGAGCGACCCATAAATTCACGACGCTGCCCCTTGCCGGCACCATCCGGAAGCGTCGTCCGCGAGATCCATGCGCAGGCACCGCCGGTCAATGTCGGATTGCTAACACAACCGACCTGCCTTAGCCTGTTGCCCGCGCCTCGGGAGGGCGGGTGTTGCGTCTCGCCGTGCTGTTCACCTTCTGGATTGCCGTGCTGGCCTCGACGTCTTGGCCGGCCGCTGCGGATCGTGGTGGAGCCGCGCTGCGAAAGGGCTCGCTTCCAGACCACCGTGTCGCGCTCGTCGTCGGCAATGGCAGCTACCGCCATGTCGCGCCGCTGGCCAATCCGCGCAACGACGCTGCCGCAATGGCGGGCATGCTCAGGTCGCTCGGCTTCGAGGTCATCGAGGGCACCGATCTCGACCGGCACGCGATGAGCCAGGTGATCGGTCGCTTCGCGGAACGCGCGCGCAGCGCGTCCGTGACATTCTTCTATTTCGCCGGTCATGGAATCCAGGTCGGCGGCGAGAACCATCTCCTGCCCGTCGACGTCGATCTCGACGCGGAGGGGCTTCTGGAACTTCAGACGGTTAAGCTCGACCTGATCCTGTCCATGATGGCGGGCACAGAACGTATCGCGATCGCACTTCTCGACGCATGCAGGGACGACCCGACGAAGGGCACCAGGGCGGCGACGCGGTCGCTGGCGGGCGGCGGCCTCGCGGTCCCGCGCGAGGCCAGCGGCGTGATGGTCGGGTTCGCCACCGCGCCCGGCAGAACCGCCGCCGACGGCGAGGACGGCCACAGCCCCTTCGCAAGGGCGCTTCTGGACCGCCTTCCAGAACCCGGCATCGAGATCGGCCAGTCGCTCAGGCGCGTCATGGGCGACGTCGCCCGGTCGACCGGCGGGCGGCAGCGGCCCTGGGTCCATTCCGACATCTATTCGGAATTCTACATGGTGCCCGACGGTCGGGAGCCCGATCCGGTGCGGGAGCCGAGGGACATGGCCGCTGTCGCGCCGCAGACGCCCCGCAAGGCCGAAACCGCTCCCGAAGTCGAGCCCGAGGCAACGCCCGACCGCCGCTCGATCTCGGTCTTCGCCCACCAGTCGTTCGACCTTTGCGGCTTCCGCGACTTCAAGGTCTCGGGAAGCGGCTCGGCGGTGCGCATCGCCAGCCGCGACCCCGCCATTCCCAACCGGCCATTCAGGGGATACGAGGCGTCGCTCCCGCTCGGCGTCAAGGTCGAGCTCTGGCCCGGCTGCAGCGTCACCGTCACCAAGACGACGGCCGCGCGGACTGAACGCATAACCCTGCTCGAGGAAAAGGAGGTCAGATGACCAGGATCGCCGCCGTCTTCGCGCTGCTCGCCGCAGCGCTCTGGGCTCCGCCCGCGCTTGCTTGCGAGAGCTTCGCCAATCTCGGCGCGGACGAGTTGAAGTCGTATCGCGACAAGCTCGTCGAGGAAGCCGCCGATCCCATCGACCGGCTGTTCGCCTTCCAGCAGCTCATATGTTCGTCCAGCCCTGCCGTACGCGCCTATGCGGTGCGCGAAGGGCTGCGTACGTCCACCGATCCGCTGGTGCGCCACCAGATCATGCTCGACGCGCTGATGCAGAAGCAGCGGCTCGACGTGGAGATGGCGCCCGGGCCGGACGCCACCAAGGCGGACAAGGACTTCGCGAAGGAACATTCGGGCGTGCTCGTCTATCCCATCGCCTTCGTCTCGGCGACCGAGGGCTGCCTGAGCCTCAGCCAGCGCGACCGCTGCACGGCCGGTGCCAGTGCCCATATCAGCGGCGACAAGCTGGAACTCATCCACGGATATCTCGTCGGCGAGTTCCGGCTGACGGAGGGCAACGAACTGGTCGGCTACGTGCGCGCCAGCGCGAACGCCAACTATTCGCGTATCCCGGCCGTGGTCAGGCTGGACTGACGGGTCAGGCGGACGCACGCGGGGAGATCAGCCCTCGATCTCCTCGCGCAGCATCTCCAGTTCCAGCCATTCCTCCTCCATGCGCGCGAGCGCCGACCGCTTTTCGTCGAGCGCGGCGGCGATGCGGGCGAAGCCGGCGGCATCGCGGGCATAGAGCCCGGGATCGGCCATGCTGGTTTCCATCGCGCCTATCTCGGCCTGCGCCGCGTCGATCCGGGCGGGAAGCTGCTCCAGGGCAAATTTCTGCTTGAAGGACAGCTTTCTGGCTCCCGGCCGCGAACCCGCGCGCGCGGCGGAATCGTTTCCGCCCTGCTCGGACCCCCCGGCCCTCGGCGTAGTCTTCGGTGTGGCGCGGGGCGCGGGCGACCTGCCGAGCGGCGCGCCGCGCTGGGCGACCATGTCGGAATAGCCGCCGGCAAATTCGGTCCAGCGTCCGTCGCCTTCGGGAACCAGCGTCGAGGTGACCGTGCGGTCGAGGAAGTCGCGATCGTGGCTGACGATGATCGCTGTGCCCGGGAAGCCGGCGACGAGCTCCTGCAGGAGGTCGAGCGTTTCCATGTCGAGATCGTTGGTCGGCTCGTCGAGCACCAGCAGGTTGGCGGGGCGGGCGAGGAGGCGCGCGAGGATCAGCCTGGCCCTCTCGCCGCCGGAAAGCTCGCGCACCGGCGTGCGCGCCTGTTCGGGCTTGAACAGGAAGTCCTTCATGTAGGAGACGACGTGGCGCTCCTCGCCGTTGACGGTCAGGCTGTCGCCGCGTCCGCTCGTCAGGTAGTGCGCGAGCGTCTCGTCGGGATCGAGGGCGTCGCGGCGCTGGTCGAGCGTGGCAATGTCGAGATTGACGCCGAGCCTGACGACGCCGTCGTCGGCCTCGAGTTCCCCGATCAGCAGCTTGAGCAGCGTCGTCTTGCCCGCGCCGTTCGGGCCGACAAGGCCCAGGCGGTCGCCGCGCGCAACGCGGATCGAGAAGTCGCGCACGATCGCCCGGTCGCCGAAGCTCTTGGCGATCCGTCGCGCCTCGATCACGAGCTTGCCCGATTCGGCCACCTCGCCGGCGGCGAGCCGCGCCGTTCCCTCGGGGCCGACATGTCCGCGATGGCGAGCCCGCAGGGCATGCAGGTCGCCGAGCCGGCGCATGTTGCGCTTGCGCCGCGCGGTGACCCCGTAGCGCAGCCAGTGCTCTTCGCGGACGATCTGCCGCGCGAGCTTGTGCTGCTCGCGCTCCTCTTCCTCGAGGACCTCGTCGCGCCAGGCCTCGAAATGGGCGAAGCCCTTGTCCAGCCGCCGGGTCACGCCGCGGTCGAGCCACACGGTCGCGCGGCTGACGCGTTCGAGGAAGCGGCGATCGTGCGATATGACCACGAGCGCCGAGGGTGAGCGGGCGAGTTCGTCCTCGAGCCATTCGATCGTCGTGAGGTCGAGATGATTGGTCGGCTCGTCGAGCAGCAGGATGTCGGGCCGCGGGGCCAGCACACGCGCCAGGGCGGCGCGTCGGGCCTCGCCGCCCGACAGCGTCGCGGGCACCTCGTCACCCGTCAGGCCGAGGCTTTCCAGCAGATAGGCGACGCGATGCGGGTCGTCCGACGGCCCCAGGCCGGCCTCGGCATAGGCGCGCACGCTCGCATGGTCGCCGAAGTCGGGTGCCTGCGGCAGGTAACGCACGGTGGCGCCGGGATGGCGGAACACCTCGCCGTCCTGGGCATCGACGAGGCCGGCGGCGATCTTCAGGAGCGTCGACTTGCCCGAGCCGTTGCGTCCGACCAGTGCCAGCCGGTCACCTGCCCCGACCGACAGGTCGGCCGAGACCAGCAGCGGCGTGCCGCCGAAGGTCAGCGCGATGCGGTCGAGTTTCAGGAGCGGTGGAGCCATGGCCTGGGGCGATCCCGGTTTGGTGCGTGCCGCGCGATGTGGCAAGCGCCATCCGCCGGGTCAAGCCCCGCCGGGATGAGCCAGCAGCATCGCCCGGCCCGCCTCCAGCGTCACGACGAGGCTGCCGCGCACCTCGTTGGAGATCGTGAGCGACGAACCGAACGGCACGGAAACCGCGTCCAGCGGCCATTTGGCGCCTGCCAGCGTCAGCCCTTCAAGCTCGGTGAAGGGCAGTATCGAGAAAAGCGTGCCGTCGGCGAGGTCCGGTCGCAGGGGCGTGCCGGTGATGATGGGCAGCGCTTCCTGCGTGCCGCTGGACAGGACGATCCCGTGGCCTTTGCCGGCAAGCGAGAGCCCAAGCGCGAGGTTCAGGAAGGCATGGTCGGCGCGCGGGCCGCCGAGCGCGCCGGCTAGCACGAGCCGGGTCGCCCCGCGGGAAATCGCCTCGGCGACGGCAAGCTCGCCGTCCGTGGCGTCCTTGTCGGCCTGAAAGCCGATCCGCTCCACGGATGCGTGACGCGCCAGGTCGTCGTCGGTCGCCGAATCGAAGTCGCCCACCCACAATTCCGGCACGAGGCCGAGCAAATCGGCATGGCGGATGCCGGAATCGGCTGCGATCACGCGGCTGCCGGCCATCTGGCGGGCGAGCCGGTCGGTGGGTACCAGCTCGCCGCCGAGCAGTATCGTGAAGAGCGACATGCCGCGCCACTAGCACGTGCCGGCCCGTCCGCACAGGGTGCGCGGCTTGCGAAAGTACCCGCCCCGCCCTATCGTCCTGCCGCTCTAACGGGGTGCCGCGCATCGACCGGCGGCTGAGAGGCGGAACGAGAAACGTCCGCCAACCCGCAGAACCTGATCCGGCTCGCACCGGCGGAGGGATTAGACGTTCCGGCATCCGGCGCCTTCTTCCTGTCCGAGACACAAAGGAGGCGCGAAGATGCGCAGATTGCCCATTGTCCTCACCGCTCTTCTCGGCGCGTCGGCGGCGGCCGCCGAAACGCTCACCGTCTATACCTATGAGAGCTTCACCGCCGAATGGGGACCGGGGCCGGCCGTCGAGAAGGCGTTCGAGGAGAAGTGCTCCTGCCAGCTCGAATTCGTGTCGGTGGCCGACGGCGTGGCCCTGCTCAACCGCGTGCGGCTCGAAGGCGAGCGCGGGCGCGCCGAAATCGTGCTCGGTCTCGACACCAACCTGACGGCCGAGGCCAAGGCCACCGGCCTCTTCGCGCCGCACGGCCTGTCACCGGAAACCACAGTGCCGGGCGGGTATGCGGACGACCACTTCATCCCGTTCGACTACGGCTATTTCGCCGTCGTCTACGACACCGAGACGGTGTCCAGCCCGCCGAAGAGCCTGAAGGAACTCGTGGAGGGCGATCCCGACGAGAAGATCGCGATCATGGACCCGCGTTCCTCGACGCCGGGCCTCGGCCTCGTGCTGTGGGTCAAGGCGGTCTACGGCGATCGCGCGGCACAGGCATGGGAGAAGCTGTCGCGGCGCGTGCTCACCGTCACGCCGGGATGGAGCGAGGCCTACGGGCTCTTCACCTCCGGCGAGGCGCCGCTGGTGCTTTCCTACACGACGTCGCCTGCCTATCACCTGATCGCCGAGGGGACCGACCGGTACCGCGCGGCGGCCTTCGCGGAGGGCCACTACCTGCAGATCGAGGTCGCCGGGATGACGCGGAAGGGCGCGGAGAACCCGCTGGCGCGGCAATTCCTGGAGTTCATGACGAGCGCGGCCTTCCAGGACGCCATCCCGCAGACGAACTGGATGTATCCCGCCGCCGCCACGTCGGCTCCGCTCGACCCGGCCTTCGAGACGCTCGTCAAGCCGGAAAGGACGCTGATCTTCACGGCGGACGAGGTGGCCCGCAACCGGCAGGCCTGGGTCGAGGAGTGGCTGGCCGCGATGAGCCGGTAGAGCCGGGCCGCCATGCGCAGCCCTTCCATCGTCGACCGGCGGATCGCGGCGGGCATCGCCGCGCTGGGCCTCGTCGGGCTGCTGGCCGTCGGTGCGCTGGCGGGACTGGCGAGCGAGGCGGCGGGCGACCCCGGCGCGGTGCTTTCCGTGTTCGATGCCCGGCTCCTCGGTATCGTGCGCTTCACGCTCTGGCAGGCCGTTCTCTCGACGGTGCTTTCGGTGGTGCCCGCGATCGCGGTGGCGCTGGCTCTGTCGCGCCAGACCCGGTTTTTCGGCCGCGCCATGCTCGTGCGGCTGTTCGCCGTGCCGCTCGCCCTGCCCGCGATCGTCGCCGTGATCGGCATCCTCGCGCTCTACGGCAGGTCCGGTCCCATCGGGACGCTCGCGAACGCGCTCGATGCCGGTACGTGGCCGGGGATCTACGGGCTTTCCGGCATTCTGCTCGCCCATGTCTTCTTCAACATGCCGCTGGCGACGCGGCTCGTCATGGCAGGGCTGGAAACGGTGCCCATGGATCACCACCGGCTCGCCGACCACCTCGGCTTGGGTGCCGGCGCGCGGCTGCGCTTCATCGAATGGCCGGCGATCCGGAGCGCCCTGCCCGGGGTGGCAGCCCTGGTCTTCATGCTCTGCGTGACGTCGTTCACGATCGTACTGACCCTGGGCGGAGGCCCGCGTGCGACCACGCTCGAAGTGGCGATCTACCAGTCGCTCAGGTTCGACTTCGATCCGGCCCGCGCGGTGGCGCTGACGCTGACGCAGATCGGGCTGACGGTCGTCGTCGTGGCGTTCATGTTGCGGCTGGGCGGACGGTCGGTCGCCGAACCCGCCATCACGGTGTCGCGACGCCGTTTCGATGGGTCAGCGCGTGCGATGCGCGTGCCCGACGCTCTGGTGATCGGGGCGGCCGCGCTGTTCGTGACGGCACCGATCGCCATGGTCGCGGCAGCCGGACTCGGGGCCGATCTCGGCCGGATCGTCACAGAGGCGGCGTTTCACCGCGCGCTGGCCACGAGCCTCGCGCTGGGCGCCGTCGCGGCCAGCCTCGCCGTCCTGTCGGCGCTGGCGCTGCTGGCGGCCCGGCGGGCACTGGAGGACCGGCGCCGCGGCACAGGCGTGCCCGGTCCCGCCGAACGGCTCATGGACGGGGGAGCGTCGCTGGTGCTGGTGATGCCGCCCGTGGTCCTGGGCGCCGGCTGGTTCATCCTCCTGCTCGACAGCGGAGCGGTATTCGCGGCAGCACCCGTCATGATCGCGGGTGTCAATGCCGCCATGGCCCTGCCCTTCGTGCTGCGGGCGCTCCGTCCGGCCCACGACGCGGCGGCGACAAGGCACGACAGGCTCTGCCAGTCGCTCGGCGTTGCCGGCTGGGCGCGGTGGCGGCTCATCGACTGGCCCGCGCTCAGGCGCCCGCTCGCAACCGCCTTCGCCTTCGCAATGGCCCTGTCGCTGGGGGATCTCGGCGTGGTGGCGCTATTCGGCAGCGACACGGTCGAGACGCTGCCCTATCTTCTCTACCAGAGGATGGGGAGCTACAGGACGGCCGACGCGGCGGGGGTGGCGCTGCTGCTGGGCCTTCTTTGCCTCGGATTGATGATGGTGGCAGACCGAATGGCGGACGATGAGCGGCGCTGACATCCTGCTGGCGGACGTTCGCTTCGGCTTCAAGGACTGGAGCGTGGAATTCGATCTCGCGCTCCCGGCGGGTTGCTTCGCGGCGGTGATGGGACCGAGCGGATCGGGAAAGTCGACCCTGCTCAACCTGATCGCGGGCTTCGAGCGCCCCGACGCAGGCCGCGTCCTCATCGGCGGCCAAGACGTGACGGCGTCGCCCCCTGCCATGCGACCCGTGTCGATGATCTTCCAGGAGAACAACCTCTTCGGCCATCTCGACATATGGTCGAATGTGGGGCTGGGCCGCTCGCCAAGGCTGAAGCTGGGCGAGCGGGACCGCGACGACATCGCCCAGGCGCTCCGCAACACCGGGCTGGCGGGCAAGGAGAAGCGATTGCCGTCGCAGCTTTCGGGAGGCGAGCGCCAGCGCGTGGCGCTGGCGCGGGCACTGCTCAGGGATCGGCCCGTGCTCCTGCTGGACGAGGCCTTTTCGTCGCTCGGACCGGGGCTGCGCAACGAGATGCTCGACCTGACGGGCGATCTGCACCGCGCCGGCAACATGACCGTGCTGATGGTGACGCATCACCCCGACGATGCCGCCCGGATCGCCGATCGCATCGTTCTCGTCGACCAGGGGCGGATCGCCGCCATCGGCGAGACGGCGGCCATGCTGGCGCCCGGAGCACCCGAGCGAATGCGCCGATATCTCGGCGAATCGCGGGCGCTGCCCGGATAGCGTCATATTTTTGGGGCAGGCGCTTGCTGTGGGTGCAGGCCATGGGCTAGGCGGACTACCTGCCCGGCTGACCGCACGGCACGGCGGAGCCGACGGAAAGGATCGTTCCTGGACATGCATCGATGGGACAGCAGCAATGCGCGGCCGCGCGCCGGCCTGCGCGGACGGGTGTTCGCAGCCGCCGCGGCGGCGCTGCTCGTGGCCGGCTGCCAGGCCATCGTTCCCGACATGGAGGAACAGGCTTTCCGTCCCTCCTCCAACCCCGTCACGGTCGATACCGTCACGCGCAATGACCGGATGGCCGCCATCGCACGGCAGCAGCATCCGCGCATTCTCGCGACCTATGGCGGCGAGTATTCGGACCCCAGGCTGGAGCGCATGGTGGCGAAGGTCGTCGGCAACCTGACGGTGGTTTCCGACAATCCGAACCAGAGCTACCGCATCACGATACTGAACTCGCCGAACGTCAACGCGTTCGCGCTGCCAGGCGGCTATCTCTACGTCACGCGGGGACTGCTGGCGCTGGCCAACGATTCGGCCGAGCTCGCGGCCGTGCTTGCCCATGAAATGGGACACGTCACGGCCAGCCACGGCATTGCGCGCCAGCAGAAGGAGGCCGAGGAGCAACTCGCGTCACGCGTCGCGACCGAGGTCCTGCAGGGTGACCGCACGGCGCAGGCCGCGCTGGTGCGCGGCAAGCTCAGGCTCGCCCAATTCTCGCGCAACCAGGAGCTCGAAGCCGACGCGATCGGCATCCGGGCGATCAACCAGGCCGGTTACGACACTTTCGCCGCGCCACGCTTCCTGCAATCCATGGCGAGCTACTCCGACTTCCGCAGCGTGAGCGGCGCGACCGATCCGAGCCTGGACTTCCTCGCCACCCATCCCAACGCGCCCCAACGCATCGAGCTGGCGATGCGTCATGCCCGCCAGTACCAGACGCCGGCCAGCGGTTCCCGCGACCGCGATTCCTACCTCGCGGGCATCGACGGAATGCTGTTCGGCGACACTCCGGAGGAGGGCTACGTGCGCGGGCGCACCTTCATGCATCCCCGCCTCGGCGTTTCCTTCTCGGTCCCGCAGGGTTTCGTCATCGACAATACGGCGGCGGCCGTGACCGCGGCCGGCCCCGGCGACACCGCCGTCCGCTTCGACGGCGTGGCCGTCCAGCGCGGCGTCTCGATGCCCGACTATGTGCGCAGCGGCTGGGTAGGCGGGCTCGACGCGTCGAGCGTGACCGCGACGACCATCAATGGCAACGAGGCGGCCATGGCGAGGGCGCGCGCGGATGGCTGGCAGTTCCACATCGCGGTGGTTCGGGCCGGGGAGCAGGTCTATCGGCTCCTGACGGCGGCACCGCTTTCCAGCACCGCCTTCGAGGAAACGGCGCGAACGATCTCGAGCAGCTTCCGCGTGCTCGACGATGCGGAAAAGGCTGCGCTGAAACCCTTGCGCGTGAGAGTGGCAACGGTGGCGCCGGGACAGACGATCGGCTCGCTGGCGGCCTCGATGGTGGGGGTCGACAGGCAGCTCGACCTGTTCCGTCTCCTCAACGCCATTCCGCCGGGTGGAGGGGTCTCCGTTGGCGACAAGGTGAAGATCGTCACCGATCGCTAATCGGCCGGCAGCTCACACGGTCGCGAGGCCGGGGTTTTCCTTGACGAGGGCCGAGCGAAGCTTCTCGATCGCCCGGCTCTCGATCTGGCGTACGCGCTCCTTGGAAATGCCCAGCCTTTCACCAAGCGATTCCAGTGTTGCGCCATCATCCTGCAGGCGCCGCTCGCGTATGATGCGGAGCTCGCGCTCGTTGAGGACGCCCAACGCCTTCCTGAGCCAGCCGGAGCGCCGCTCCTCGTCGATCGTCTCGGCCACGACCTCGTCGGGCAGGGGATCGTCGGACACCAGATAGTCCATCCGGTCCGACGATCCGGTTCCATCGTCCACGACCGGAGCGTTGAGCGAAGAATCGGGACCGGAAAGCCGGGAATCCATAAGCGCCACGTCGGCTTCCGATACGCCGAGCGCAGTGGAAATCTCGCGGTAGACTTCCGTACTGGAGAGCGTCTCCGATCCCTGTGCGAGCCTCGCCCGAAGACGACGCAGGTTGAAGAAGAGCGCCTTCTGGGCCGAACTCGTGCCGCCCCGCACGATCGACCAGTTGCGCAGTATGTGATCCTGGATCGAGGCACGTATCCACCATGTCGCATATGTGGAGAAGCGCACCTCGCGCTCCGGCTCGAAACGGGCGGCGGCCTCGAGCAGGCCGACATGGCCCTCCTGGATGAGGTCGCTCATGGAAAGGCCGAAATAGCGGAAACGCGCCGCCATCGCGATGACGAGGCGCATATGCGCTGTGGTGATCCGGTGCAGCGCTTCCTGGTCGCGGTTTTCCTTCCAGCGGATCGCGAGGTCGAGTTCCTCCTGGCGCTCAAGGTAGGGCGCCTTCATCGCCGCGCGGATCATCCTCTTCTTGGCCGGGTCGTCCTGCATCGCGCTCTCCCCAAGCTTGCGGTCGCTTGTGCCCTTCATTACGGTCCTGCGCCGCCGCCGGATCAGTCCGCGCTCGCGGACCCTCAACGGGCGGGCATCTACGCACTGCCTGATAGGGGCCGAGAAGAACAACATCCGAGGAGGGGATTGGTTCCCATGATCGAAGTGGATGGCGCGGACCTCCGGTTCCAGCTTTTCGACGTGCTGGACGTCGCGGGGCTGTGCGAGCGGGTCCGCTACGGAGACTATGACCGCGAGGCGATCGAAACCGTGCTCGCCACGGCGGAGCGCGTGGCGATGGAGCACTTCCTGCCGCACGCTGCGGCGCTCGACGCGAACGAGCCGAAATTCGTCGACGGCCGCGTGGAAATCGATCCGCGGGTGGGCGCCGCGCTCGCCGTCTATCGCGACGCCGGCTTCTTCGGCGCGGGCTTCGACCACGCATGGGGCGGCGCCCAGATGCCGGAGACGGTGCGCAGCGCAGCGTCGTTCATCTTCTCCATGGCCAACATAGGCACGGCGGGCTACCCCTTCCTGACGGTCGGCGCGGCGAACCTCATCGACAGCTTCGGCAGCGAGGAACAGAAGGCGCTGTACCTCAAGCCCATGGTCGAGGGTCGGTACTTCGGCACCATGTGCCTCTCGGAACCGCAGGCGGGATCGTCGCTCTCCGACATCACCACGCGGGCCGAGCCGCAGCCGGACGGCTCCTACCTGATCACCGGCCGCAAGATGTGGATTTCGGGCGGAGACCAGGAGATATCCGACAACATCGTCCACATGGTGCTCGCGCGGATTCCCGGCGGTCCGCCCGGCGTGAAGGGCATATCGCTCTTCATCGTGCCGAAATTCCTCGTGACCGAAGAAGGCGGCATCGGGGCGCGCAACGGCGTCGTGCTTGCCGGGCTGAACCACAAGATGGGCTATCGCGGCACCACAAACACGCTGCTCAACTTCGGCGAGGGCGGGCCGTGCCGCGGGTTCCTGCTCGGCGAGGCCAATCGCGGGCTCGCCTACATGTTCCAGATGATGAACGAGGCGCGGATCGGCGTGGGGCTGGGCGCCTGCGCGCTTGGGGCGGCGGGCTACAGCGCTTCGCTCGCCTATGCGCGCGAGCGGCCCCAGGGTCGCCATCCCGATGGCAAGGATCCGGCCAGCGGGCAGGTGCCGATCATCGAGCATGCCGACATACGCCGGTTGCTGCTCGCCCAGAAGTCGGCAGTGGAGGGCGCGCTGGCGCTGCTCCTGCATTGCGCGATGCTGGTCGACCTGCTGCGAACGGGCGAGGAGGAGGCCGAGCGCGCGGAAAACGAGATGCTGCTCGACCTCCTGACGCCGATCGCCAAGTCGTGGCCCTCGGAGTTCTGTCTCGAGGCGAACAAGCATGCGATCCAGGTGCTCGGCGGCTACGGCTATACGCGCGATTACCCGGTGGAGCGGCTCTACCGCGACAACAGGCTCAACCCGATCCACGAAGGCACGCACGGAATCCAGGGGATGGACCTTCTGGGGCGCAAGGTCGTGCAGGCGGGCGGGCGCGGGCTGCAGATCCTCGGCGCGCGCATGAGGGCCGATATCGAGGCGGCGCGCGGTGACGAAAGGCTCCAGGCCTTCGCCGATGCGCTTTCGACCCATCTGTGCGGTCTGGAAGCGACCACCGCCACGCTGGTGGCCGCGCTGGCCAGCGATCCGCGCCGCGCGCTCGCGAACGCGACCATCTATCTCGACATGGCCGGGCACGTGGTGATCGCCTGGATGTGGCTCACGCAGGCGACGGTGGCCAGCCGGATGATGGCGGACGGGCGAGGCGACGCGCCCTTCCTGCAGGGCAAGCTCGCCGCATGCCGCTATTTCTTCGCCTACGAACTGCCCAGGGCGGCGACGCAGCGGGCGCTTCTCGACGCGCTCGACGACACGACGCTGTCGATGCGGCCGGAATGGTACTGAGCGGCCTCACGCCGTCGCGTACTGCCTGCTCTTAACCCATGGCAGCAGCGCCAGGCCGATGCCGAACAGCAGGATGATCGGCGTCACGCCGAGGCGCTGAGCGTCCTGCGTCGACAGCCCGAAGGCCTCGGAGGCGAAGAAGCCCGTCGCCACCGCGATCGCCAGCGGCCCGATGAAGGTGGTCGCCTTGCCGGAGAGGGCGTAGAGACCGAAGGCCTCGGTCACCCGGTCGCGGTCGACCTGGTCGACGAGCAGGGTGCGCGAGGCGGCCTGGATCGATCCGCCCGCCGCCCCGATCAGCGCGCCAGCGACGTAGAACACGATGTCCGGCAGCGCCGAATCCTCGCCGCCGCCGACCGGCATGAAGAGCACTTCGCGCTGCGTGGTCGAGATGACGAGGATGCAGCAAAGCGTAAGGACGAGGGCCGACCAGGCGACCACGAAACGCGGTCCGAAGCGCTGGTCGAGACGGCCGCCGAACCAGGCGCCGAGCGCACCGGTGATGTTGGCCAGGATGCCGAATATACCGATCTGGATGATCGACCAGCCGAGCACGCCGGCCGCGTAGATGCCGCCGAAGGTGTAGAGCGCGTTGAGCGCGTCGCGGTAGAACATCGACGACATGAGGAAGCTGAAATAGCTCTTCTCGCGCGGCAGGCCCCGGATGGTCTGCCAGAGCCGCGCAAGGCCGCGCCGAACCGCGCCGCCCGAGGCGGCGCGACGCGCGATGTCGGGCGTGAACAGGAACATCGGCAGCGCGAAGACGACGTACCAGATGGCGGTGAGCGGGCCGGCCGCGCGGTCGCCCTCGCGCATGGCGGGGTCGAGGCCGAAGATCGGCTCCAGCCCCAGGAGGGTGCGTCCCGTCTCGGGCGAGGCGGACATGAAGCCCAGCACGATGACGAGCGAGACGAGGCCGCCGAGATATCCCAGGCCCCAGGCCGAGCCCGAAAGCCGGCCGAGCTCGGAGCGCGGCACGAGGTCCGGCATCATGGCGTTGTTGAAGACGGCCGCGAACTCCATGCCGAAGACGGCGAGCGCGATCACGAAAAGCATCCAGCCGATGTTTTCCATGCCGGGCACCGCGTACCACAGCAGGAAGCATCCGATGACGCCGAACACCGAGAAGAACAGGACCCAGGGCTTGCGCGGGCCGGTCGCGTCGGCGATGGCGCCGAGGACGGGCGAGGACAGTGCGATGAGAAGGCCGCCGATGCCGGTGGCATAGCCCCACAGTTCCTGTCCGCGCGCCGGGTCGGAGGCGACCGAGGCCGCGAAATAGGGCGCGAAGACGAAGGTTATGACGAGGGTGTGAAAGGGCTGCTGCGCCCAGTCGAAGAACATCCACCCCCAGATGCCCCTGCGCGGGACCGCACGCTGCGGCGTCGCTTCCATCGCCCCCTCCCCGGTCATGCGCCTACCTGTCGGCCAGATCGGCGAGCAGGCCGGCCGCGACTGTCAGCCGCGACAGCGTGATGTCGCCCGCCTCGACGAGCGCATGCAACTGCTCGCGCGCGCCGGCGATGCGTCCTCCACCCTTTTCCAACCAGGCGGCGACCGGATTGTCGGCGCGGCCGTGGGCGGAAAGGGCCGCGACCGTGATGTCGCGCCTGGCCCTGTCGATCATGTCGTTGGCGCGCGAGAGCGCCAGGCCGTCATAGTAGTCGATGGCGGGAATGGCGCGGGTCGCCTCCTCCATCCGGCCTATGCGGAAGGCCTCGGTGACGGCGAAGAAGGCGTGCGCGGCCGGCAGAAGCTCGGCCTTGGCGCGCCGGGCGACCAGCGCGATGTCCGGCAGCAGGTCGAGCACGGAACAGAGCGCCAGCTTCTCGGCCAGCGGCTCGGGCGCGCCGGCCTTGAAGAGGGCGTGGGTGCGTTCGGCGAGGCGGTCGGCCATATAGGCCGGCAGCATGGAGGCCAGACGCGGCTCCAGCGCCTTGCGCGCCGTCCTTATGCTCTCGATGCGCTCGCCGACGACGGCACGCCCCGGCTCGTTCTTGAGGTACCAGCCGGACGCCGCGTGGAGGAGCCGCGTGACGGCGGCGTAGAGGTCGAGCTGATCCATGCCGTCGACCTTGCCGTCGAGGGCGTCGATCGCGTCCGTCAGCCGGTCTAGCTCGAAGCCGTCGCGGACGGCCACGAATGCCGCCGCCGACATCGCCGCGCCGCAGCCGGTCAGTTCCCGCAACCGATTGACGAAGCTGGGGCCGGCCGCGTTGACCACGGCGTTTGCGACACGGGTCGCGATGATCTCGCGCCTCAGCCTGTGGGCCTTGATCTCGGCATCGTACTTCTTCGCCATGCGGCCCGGGAAATAGGCGAGCAATTCGCCTTCCAGATGGTCGTCATCCGGCAGATCGGTCTCCACGAGGTCGCGGAAAAGCACGATCTTCGAATAGGCGAGGAGAATGCCGATCTCTGCCCGCGTCAGCGCCTCGCCCCGGGCGAGCCTATCGGCGATCGTGGCGTCGGAGGGAAGCATCTCGACCGCCCGGTCGAGAAGGCCACGCTCCTCCAGGTTGGACATGAAACGCTGCTGGTGCAGAAGGTCCTCGACCCCGCGCCGCTGGACCAGCGAGATGGCGAGCGTCTGGCGGTAGTTGTTCTCCAGGACGAGTCCGGCCACCTCGTCGGTCATCGCCGCGAGGAGCTTGTCGCGCTGGGGCCGCTTGAGATCCCCGGAGCGCATGGCGGCGGCGAGCGCGATCTTGATGTTGACCTCGACGTCGGACGAATTGACGCCGGCGGAATTGTCGATGGCGTCCGAATTGCAGCGCCCGCCGGCGCGGCCGTATTCGATGCGTGCGCGCTGGGTCATGCCCAGATTGGCGCCCTCCCCTACCACCCTTGCGCCGACCTCGGACGCGGTGACGCGGATCATGTCGTTGGCCCGGTCGCCGACGTCCTGCGTGCTCTCTGCTTCGGCGCGGACGTACGTGCCGATCCCGCCGAACCACAGCAGGTCGACCTTCGCCTTGAGGATCGCCTTCATGATCTCGAAGGGCGAGGCGGTCTGCCTGTCGAGACCGATCGCCTCGGCAGCCTCGGCCGAGAGCGTGACCGACTTCTGGCTGCGCGAAATGATGGCGCCGCCCTTGGAGAGCTTCGACTTGTCGTAGTCCTGCCAGCTCGATCGCGGCAGCGCGAAGACGCGCTCGCGCTCGACGAAGGAGCTCTCGGTGTCGGGCGTGGGATCGATGAAGATGTCGCGATGGTCGAAAGCGGCGACCAGCCTGATCTTGCGCGACAGCAGCATGCCGTTGCCGAAGACGTCGCCCGACATGTCGCCGACACCGACGACCGTGAAGGGATCGGCCTGTATGTCGCGGTTCATCTCGCGGAAATGACGCTTCACGGCCTCCCATGCGCCGCGGGCGGTTATGCCCATCTTCTTGTGGTCGTAGCCGGCCGATCCGCCGGAGGCGAAGGCATCGTCGAGCCAGAAGCCCCGCTCGCGGCTGATCGCATTGGCCGTGTCGGAGAAGGTGGCGGTGCCCTTGTCGGCCGCGACGACGAAATAGGGATCGTCGGCATCGTGGCGAACGATGCCTGCGGGAGGCACGACACGATCGCCGTCGATGTTGTCGGTGACGGAGAGCAGCGAGGAGACGAAATTCACGTAGGCGGCACGGCCGGCCTCGAAGATCGCGTCTCGGCCGCCACCCACGGGCAGGCGCTTGGGATAGAAGCCGCCCTTGGCGCCGACCGGCACGATGACGGCGTTCTTGACCTGCTGTGCCTTGACGAGGCCGAGCACCTCGGTGCGGTAGTCCTGGGCGCGGTCGGACCATCTGAGCCCCCCGCGCGCCACAGGACCGTAGCGCAGGTGGACGCCCTCGACCTCGGGACCGTAGACGAATATCTCGCGCCATGGACGCGGCTCGGGCAGGCCGTCGATGCCGGACGGATCGAGCTTGAGCGCCAGCGATATGCCTTTCGAGGCCTCCCCGGAGAGGAAGTGGTTGGTCCTGAGCGTCGCGTCGATCAGCCCGATGTAGCGGCGGACGATGGTGTCGTCGTCGAGGCTCGGAACGTCATTGAGCGCATCGCGCAGCGCGGATTTGAGGTGCTTGGCGGTGACGGCGCGATCGTCCTTGTGTTCAGGGTCGAAGCGGGCGGAGAAGAGCTGGAACAGGCCGCGCGCGATCGCGGGATAGCGGTTGAGGGCGGCGGCAACGAAGTCCTGGCTCTGGGGGATACCCGCCTGCTGGAGATAACGACCATAGGCCCGCAGTACCGCGATCTCCGAGGCTGCCAGGCGCGCGGTCTGGACGAGCGCGGCGTATCCGTCATTGTCGGCTGCACCGTTCCAGATCGACAGGAACACGTCTTCCAGCAGCGCGCCGCGGTCGGACAGGTCGATCTTCGCGCTGCCGGCCGCTTCCAGTTCCATGTCGTGGACGAAGACCGCCCGATCGCCCTCGCCGCGCGTCTCGAAGGTGCGTTCGCTGATGACGCGGAAGCCCATGTTCTCCAGAAGCGGCACGCGCCGCGACAGCGCGACGGGCTCGCCGAGGTGGTAGATCATCAGCGCCGCCTGGCCATCGCCATGCCCCTCGCGGCGCCGGAAGTCGATGGCGATCGGCCGCTCCTCGGCGATGCCGACGATGCGCGCCGCATCGGCAAGCGCGTCGCGGGCCGAGAAGCTGCGGCGGTAGGATTCGGGAAAGCGCCTGGCGATCTCGGCCAGGCCCGGCGCCGCCTCGGTTTCGACGGCGACCTCCTCGATCGCGTCCTCCCAGGTGCGCACGATCTCGCGGATCGCGCTTTCCAGCGTGGCCGCCTCGACTTTCGGCGTCTTGCCGCCGCTTCGCCCGACGATGAAATGCACGCGGGCGAGCCCGCCCTCGGGGAAGGCGGGATAGTAGGCGGAGACATGGCCGTCGAAGACTTCGGCGAGGTAGTCGCCGATGCGTTCGCGCACCTGGCTGTCGTAGCGGTCGCGGGGCACGAAGACGAGCACGGAGACGAAGCGGTCGAACTGGTCGGTGCGCGGCAGGGCGCGCACCCTGGGGCGCTCGCCCAGCGCCAGCACGGCTTCTGCGTGCTTGCGCAAAAGCGGCACGCCGATCTGGAAGAGCTCGTCGCGCGGGTAGCTCTCGAGCACGTTGATGAGCGCCTTGCCGGAGTGATCCGCCGGGTCCAGACCCGATTTCGCGATCACCGCCTCGGCCTTCGACCTGAGATAGGGGATCTTCATCACCGAGCGGGTGTAGGCGCTGGAGGTGAACAGGCCCACCACGCGCAACTCGCCCTCCAGATTGCCCTTCCGGTCGAAGGTCTTGACGCCGACATAGTCGAGATAGATGCGGCGGTGAACGACCGACTTGGCATTTGCCTTGGTGACGATCAGCGGGTCGGGTCCATGCAGGAAGGCGCGGATCTCCGGGGTCGTCGTCACGGCCTCGGCGCCGATACGCAGGACGCGCAGATCCGGATCGGCGAGGATGCCCAGTCCGGGACTGTCGGTCCGGTCTAGCGTTCCGGTCTTCTCGCCGCCGGAATAGCGATACTCGCGCAGGCCGAGGAAGGTGAAATTGTCGTCGCGCAGCCATTCCAGGAAGGCGATGGCCTCGGCGACGGCCTCCTTCTTCAGGGGGATCGGATTGTAGCGGAACCCAACGATCGCCTGCTCGAGGCGGGCGAGCATCGGCCGCCAGTCGGCGACCGCGGCGCGAACCTGCCCGAGGACGTGGCCGAGCCTCTCGGCAAGGCGCTCCCCCCGCTCGGCCGACAGAGGCGTGACATGGACCTGAATCAGGCTGACGCGGTCGGCGCCGCCATCTCCCCTGGCGAGGCCAGCGTCGCCCACGATCTCCGTGACGCCCTTCGGCCCATGGCGGACGATGACGACGGGATGCATGACGAGCGCCGGCTCGCCCAGCGACCCGGTTATCTCGCCCATTACGGAATCGAAGAGGAACGGCATGTTGTCGTTGACGACGGTGACGATCGAGACCGGGCGGTCCTCGCGCCGCACGTCGGAGCGGGCCGCGACGTCGACGATGCTGTCGCCGCGCCGGTGCTTCCTCAGCGCGGCGAGCGCGAGCGCGGCAGCCTTGTCGAGTTCGTCGTCGGCATAGGCTGCGATGTCCTCGGCCGGCGCGCGCGCCGTCATGATGGACCTGAGCCGCTCCGCCTCGCTGCCGGACCGGCCGTCTTCCGCTCCCCCGGCCTTCGCCTTCGCCGCGCGCGACGCCATGGTTTCCTCTCCCGCCATATCGTTGTTTTGGCGGCATGGTAGCAGACGCAGCGCATTTGGCGACACGGCTTGCAGCGGCATCCACCGTCGGTCCAAGGTGCATGTACCTAGAGGAGACGACACCGCCATGACGCAGACGAAGGACCGGATCATCGCGCTCGACCTGAAGCCGACAGGGGAGCCCAGCGAGGCAACGAGAGCCTATTTCGACAAGTGTCGCGAGAAGCTCGGCCTCGTGCCCAACGTGCTTGCCGCATACGCCTTCGACGACAAGAAGCTGAGGGCGTTCACCGATATGTACAATGACCTGATGCTGGGCGAATCCGGGCTATCCAAGCTCGAGCGCGAGATGATCGCGGTCGCGGTGTCGGCCATCAATCACTGCTATTACTGCCTGACCGCGCATGGCGCCGCGGTGCGCCAGCTTTCCGGCAATCCGGCGCTGGGCGAGCAGATCGCCATGAACTGGCGGGCGGCGGATTTGACCGCGAAGCAGGTTGCGATGCTGGACTTCGCGACCAAGCTGACGGAACGGCCCGACACGATCGTCGAGGCGGACCGGGAGGCGTTGCGCGCGGCCGGGTTCACGGATCGAGACATATGGGACATCGCGTCGACGACGGCGTTCTTCAACATGTCCAACAGGGTGGCGGCCGCCACCGACATGCGGCCCAACGCTGAGTATCACGCCATGGCGCGGTAGGGCTCAGCCCCGGGTCCGGGCGCGGCGCGCGGCCCAGACCGCGCCGAGGATCCCGGCAAGCAGGCCGACCAGCGGGCCGATCGTGAAGGCGAAGCCCATGGCGACGCCGCCGTCGCGGTCGAAGAACGCGCCCGCCGACGACAGGACGATGTAGGCCCCGAGCGTGGCAAGCCAGCCGAGGATCGCGCCGCCGAGGAAGCCGAGAATGGCGAAGGCGGCGCGCTTCATGGTCAGGCGGCTCCGCTGACCTTCTGCTTCTCGAAGCGCTTTCGCTCGTGCGGGTCGAGATAGAGCTTGCGCAGGCGGATCGTCTTCGGCGTCACCTCGACCAGCTCGTCGTCCTGGATCCAGGCCAGCGCGCGCTCCAGCGTCATGCGGATGGGCGGGGTCAGGCGCACCGCCTCGTCCTTGCCGGCGGCGCGGATATTGGTGAGCTTCTTGCCCTTCAGAACGTTCACCTCGAGGTCGTTGTCGCGGGAGTGGATGCCGATGATCATGCCCTGGTAGACCTTGACGCC
>VFQR01000366.1_pt1 | contig 70900 bp, 71 predicted proteins | sample 3512321 | NCBI WGS metagenome assembly VFQR01 (sample SAMN10412374, study PRJNA504923) | tailings metagenome | isolation source: Relicate 3 Philex TSF1 revegetated site | place: Philippines: Tuba, Benguet | collected 2017-08-29 | reverse complement strand
CTGTTCCACTTCCAGGAGGAGGGGCCGGGCGTCGTCTTCTGGCACGCCAAGGGCTGGAAGATGTTCCAGAACCTCGTCGCCTACATGCGCCGCCGGCTCGGCGACGACTACGAGGAGGTCAATGCGCCTCAGGTGCTCGATAAGAGCCTGTGGGAGACGTCCGGGCACTGGGGCTGGTACCAGGAAAACATGTTCGCCGTGAAATCGGCGCACGCCTTCAACAATCCCAACGATCCCGACGCCGACCAGCGCATTTTCGCGCTGAAGCCGATGAATTGCCCGGGCCATGTCCAGATCTTCAAGCATGGGCTGAAGTCCTACCGCGATCTGCCTATCCGGCTTGCAGAATTTGGCAACGTGCACCGCTACGAGGCGTCGGGCGCGCTGCATGGTCTCATGCGGGTCCGCGCGTTTACGCAGGACGATGCGCACATCTTCTGCACGGAAGACCAGCTCGAGGCCGAGATACTCAAGATCAACGACCTGATGATGTCGGTCTACAAGGACTTCGGCTTCGAGGAAGTGGTGGTCAAGCTTGCGACGCGTCCCGAGAAGCGCGTGGGGACGGATGCGGCATGGGACCATGCCGAAGACATCTTGCGTCGAGCCCTGGAGCGGATGGCGCGGGAGGACAACCGCATCCGGACCGGCATCAACGAGGGGGAGGGCACGTTCTACGGTCCGAAGTTCGAATACACGCTCAAGGATGCGATCGGCCGCGAATGGCAATGCGGTACCACGCAGGTCGATTTCAACCTGCCGGAGCGCTTCGGCGCCTTCTACATCGGCGCGGATTCGGAAAAGAAGCAGCCGGTCATGGTGCACCGCGCCATCTGCGGTTCGCTGGAGCGCTTCCTCGGCATCCTGATCGAGAGCCATGCCGGCCACATGCCGCTCTGGTTCGCCCCGCTGCAGGTCGTGGTCGCCACGATCACGTCCGATGCCGACGGCTACGCCCAGACGGTGGCTCGGCGGCTCAAGGCGGCCGGCATTCAGGTCGAGACGGACCTGCGCAACGAGAAGATCAACTACAAGGTTCGCGAGCACAGCCTGGCCAAGGTCCCCGTCATCCTCGTCTGTGGCCGCCGCGAGGCCGAGGAGGGCACCGTCAACTTGCGCCGGCTCGGCAGCCGCGACCAGGAATCGCTGACGCTCGATGCCGCGGTCACCCGGATCGTCGACGAGGCGACGCCGCCGGACCTCCGCAAGGCCGAGTGACGATGCCCGCGCCGACCGGGCTCCTCATCCGCGCCGCGCGCGAGGCGGACGTGCCGGCGCTCATGGTGCTCTTCGCGGCCGATTTGGAGGGCGGGCACGGCGACACCGACGATCCGGCCGCGCTGCCGGACTACCTCGCGGCCTACCGCCGCATCGAGGCGAGCCCAAACGACCAACTCTACGTGGCCGAGATCGGCGGCTTCGTGGTCGGCACGTTCCAGACGACCTTCGTGACGTCCATGACGGCGCGGGGCTCCGCAAACCTCGTCATCGAGGCTGTGCAGACCCGCGCCGACATGCGCGGCCGCGGCATCGGCGAGGCCATGATCCGATTCGCGATCGAGGAGGGGCGCCGGCGCGGCGTTCGGCTTGTGCAGCTCATGTCCAACCTCAGGCGCGAGCGTGCGCATGCCTTCTACGAGCGGCTCGGCTTCGTTCACAGCCATGCGGGCTTCAAGCTCAAGCTGCGCGGCTGAGGCTTGAAATGCGCGCTGGCGGAGGCCATAAGTCGCGTCGTCGCGAAGGCGGCGAAGCAACCCGGCAGGCGCCATGAAAACCTTCTTCACGCAGTTCTTCACGTGGTGGAACGGGCAGACGCTCGGAACGCGGTTCCATACATGGCGTTTCGGCAAGCGCGTCGGCGAGGACGAGTTCGGCAACGTTTACTACGAGGGTGGCACGGACTCCGAAGGACGCACGCGCCGCTGGGTCATCTACAAGGGCTATTCCGAGGCTTCGCAGATTCCCCCCGGATGGCACGGCTGGATGCATCACCGCGTGGATACGCCGCCGAGCGCGGAGGACTACAGGCCGCGCGAGTGGCAGAAGCCGCACCTGCCCAATCTGACCGGCTCCGCCGCCGCCTACAGGCCCAAGGGGTCGGTCCTGTCGTCGGAGACACGACCGCGCGTGAGCGGCGACTACGATGCCTGGACGCCCGGCAGCTGAGGGCGTGTACCCGTACTGCGCTTCCCTTGCCTTCGGGTGGCGATTGTTCTTGCCACAATTGACGGCTAGGCAGCGTGCGGGCGGGCAATCCGCGATAGTTTGCGGCTCCAACGGCACGGCGAATCGATGACGCAGCTTCTCAGGAGGGTCTTCGGGCTGGCACTTGCGCTGACGCTGGTCGGCGCCGGCGCGGCGCTCGCCGACAGGGTCAACAACCGCGTCGCCGAGTTCACCGGCATGGACAAGATTACCGGCCGTACGACGACATTCGACGTCTATATCGACGAGACGGTCCAGTTCGGCGCCCTGCAGGTCACGCCTCGCGTCTGCTATTCGGCATCGGAGAGCGAGGAGCCACGGACGGATTCCTTCGTCGAGGTCGACGAGATAACGCTCGACCGCAAGATCCGGCGCATCTTTACCGGCTGGATGTTCGCGGAGAGCCCCGGGCTCAACGCCGTGGAACACGCCGTCTACGACGTCTGGCTGAAGAGCTGCAAGCAGAACTCCGAAGTGCCTGCGCCGGAAGCCAGCGCCAACTGATCTTTCACGGAAAGAAGGTCGCCTCTCCTTCCAGCGCGGCGCTCAGCATCTTCTCGTAGCGCCGGCGCGGCACGTCGATCGCGCCGAAGCGCTTCAGGTGCTCGGTCGTGAACTGGGTATCGAGAAGGGCGAAATCGCGCGTCCTCAGCCGTTCCACCAACGCCACGAGGCAGACCTTCGAAGCATCGGTCTCGCGCGAGAACATGCTTTCGCCGAAGAAAACGCGGCCGAGTGAGACGCCGTACAGCCCGCCCACCAGCCGCTCATCGCGCCATGCCTCGACCGTGTGGCAGTGGCCTCGACGGAACAGTTCACCATAAGCCTCGCGTATGGGCTCGTTGATCCAGGTGCCGGGCCGCACGTCGCTCATTTCCGCGCAGCCTCCGATCACGCCCTCGAAATCGTGGTCGACGCGGATTTCGAATGCGCCTCGCCGTATCGTCCTGCGCAGGCTGCGCGGTACGTGGAAGTCATCCAGCGGGATGATGCCCCTGACGTCAGGCCGCACCCAGAATATCTCGGGATCGTCGGCGCGCTCGGCCATCGGGAACACGCCGGCCGAATAGGCCTTGAGCAGGAGCTCCGGCGGGATGCGGTATCCTGGCGCGAAGGGTCGGCTCATCGGCGAAGGACGCACGATAGCGGCGCGGCGGTCAAGCCTGCGCCGGCTGGCCCGCCAGATGCTTCTCCAGCCAGTGGATGTCGTAGTCGCCATTGGCGATGTCGCCATTGCCGACCAGTTCGCGGAAGAGCGGCAGCGTGGTCTTGATGCCGTCGACGACGAATTCGTCGAGCGCGCGCCTGAGCCGCATCATGCATTCGATCCGATTGCGCCCATGCACGATCAGCTTGCCGATCAGGCTGTCGTAGTAGGGGGGAATGCGATAGCCGGAATAGACGCCCGAATCGACGCGGATGCCCAGGCCGCCGGGCGTGTGGAAGTGGGTAATCGTGCCCGGAGAAGGCGTGAAGGTCCGGGGATCCTCGGCGTTGATGCGGCACTCGATCGCGTGGCCGTGGAAGCGAATGTCCTTCTGCGCGACGGACAGTCCGCCGCCCGAGGCTACCCGGATCTGCTCGTGCACGAGGTCGATGCCGGTGATCGCCTCCGTGACCGGGTGCTCGACCTGCAGGCGGGTGTTCATCTCGATGAAGTAGAACTCGCCATCCTCGTAGAGGAACTCGATCGTGCCGGCGCCCGAATAGCCGAGGTCGGCGACGGCGTTGGCGCAGATCGAGCCGATGCGGTTTCGCTCCTCGGCGTTGAGCGCGGGCGAGTTGGCTTCTTCCCAGACCTTCTGGTGGCGGCGCTGCAGCGAGCAGTCGCGCTCGCCGAGATGAACGGCCTTGCCGGCGCCGTCGCCGACGATCTGGACCTCGATGTGGCGCGGTTTCTCGAGGTACTTCTCGATGTAGACGGCATCGTCGCCGAACGCCGCGCCCGCCTCGGCCTTCGCTGTCGCCAGGGCCTCGGACAGCCCTTCCTCCGATTTCGCCACCTTCATACCGCGTCCGCCGCCGCCGGCGGATGCCTTGATGAGGACGGGATAGCCGATTTCCGCGGCGATGCGCTTGGCGTCGACGTCCGAGGTAACGGCGCCTTCCGAGCCCGGCACGACGGGGATGCCCAGCCTTTTGGCCGTGCGCTTGGCCTCGATCTTGTCACCCATGATGCGGATGTGATCGCCAGAGGGGCCGATGAAGGTGATGTTGTGGGCGGCGAGGATGTCGGCGAACCGGGCATTTTCAGAGAGGAAGCCGTAGCCCGGGTGAATGGCGTCGGCGCCAGTGATCTCGCAGGCCGCCACGATCTGGTGGATGTTGAGGTAGCTGTCGCGGGAGGGCGGCGGACCGATGCACACGCTTTCATCGGCCAGCCTGACATGCATCGCGTCGGCGTCGGCCGTGGAGTGCACCGCGACCGTCTGGATGCCGAGCTCCTTCGCGGCGCGCAGCACCCTGAGCGCGATCTCGCCGCGATTGGCGATCAGGATCTTGTGGAACATCCTCCTGCCCTACTCGATCACGACCAGCGGTTCGCCGAACTCCACGGGGTGGGTGTCGGTGAACAGGATCGCGGTCACCGTGCCGCTGCGCGGCGCCGGTATCTGGTTCATGGTCTTCATGGCCTCGATGATGAGGAGCGTCTGTCCTTCCTTGACCTTCGCGCCGACCTCGATGAAGGGCGCGGCACCGGGTGCCGGCGCCGCGTAGGCGGTCCCGACCATCGGCGAGAGCACGGCGTTGCGCGAGGGATCGGCGACGGGCGCGGCAGGCGCCGCCGAGCCCGCGGGCGCCTGGGCAACCGAAGAGGCCGCGAGCGACGCCACGGCAGGCGCGGCCATCGCATGTACCGGCGCGGGCTGGCGCGAGACCCTGATCCTCAGGGAATCCTGCTCGACCTCGATCTCTGTCAGGTTGGTCTCGTCCAGGATGACGGCCAGATCGCGGATCAGTTGCTGGTCGATGCTGCTTTTCTTGGTCGACATTTGGTGTCAGCCTCTTTCTTCTGTGACCGCCGTCAGACGCGGGCGGCTAGCGCCTGGATCGCGAAGACGTAACCCAGGGGACCGAACCCGCAGATCACGCCGGCCGCGACGGGCGCAATCATCGTCTTGTGACGGAATTCCTCGCGTGCGTGGATATTGGACAGATGCACCTCGAACACCGGCAGCGGCGCGATCGAGCGGATTGCGTCGTGGAGGGCGATCGAGGTGTGGCCGTAGGCGCCGGGATTGATGATGATGCCGGCGGCGCCGTCGGCGGCCTCCTGGATCCAGGTGACGAGGTCGCCCTCGTGGTTCGACTGGCGGAAGTCCACGGCGAGCCCGTGCGCCTCGCCGGCCTTGCGGCAATCGTCCGCTATGTCGTCCAGCGTCTTGCCGCCATAGATGCCCGGCTCGCGCCGTCCGAGCATGTTCAGGTTGGGGCCGTTGAGAACGAAAACCGTGTTCGTCATGAAAAATCTGTTCTTGCGCAGGCCCGACGCCTGCAATCCGGCGCTTCTATAGAAGCCATAGGCCGCAACGGAAAGAGCGCAAGCGCCATAATGCGCTGTCCACAGGCCCCGCCGACGCCGGCCGGGCTCAGCAGACCGTGCTCTGGCAGGTCTTAAGGTTCGACACCTTCTCGGCCAGCACCGCCTGGCCGAGCGCTCCGAAGACCACCTCGTCACCGAGCACGTAGGACGGCGTACCGGTGATGGCGAGCCTGTCGGCGAGTTCGTATGTGGTCGCGAATGCCTTCTCGATGGCGGGATTTGCCATCTCCGCGCGCAACGCGTCCTCGTCGGCCCCGAGTTCGATGGCGACCGAGATCGCGGTCTCCTCGGTGGCCCGCGCCTCCGACGCCATCAGGCGCCGGTGGAACTCGCCATAGAGTTGCGGCTCGAGCGTTCTAAACGCCATCGACACGACGTGGGCGCGGCGCGAATCCGGACCAAGGATGGGGAATTCCTTGAGCACGAAGCGGAGATCGCCGTCAGCCTCGACCAGCGCGTCCATGTCGGTCAATGCGCGTTTGCAGTAGCCGCAATTGTAGTCGTAGAACTCGACGATGGTGACCGCGCCGTCGGGGTTGCCGACGATCCCGTCGTATTCGGCGTTGAATATCTCGTTGCTGTCGCTCTGGATCGCCGCGAGCTGTTCGCCGCGCTGCCGCTCGCGCTGTCTGGTCTCGAGCGCGGTCTGCACGTCGAGCATGATCTCCGGGTTCCGGATGAGATAGTCGCGGACGATCCCCTCAACGGCTGCGCGGTCGGTCGTGCCGGAAGTCGCGGCGACCGCATCGGTCGGCGTCGTCGTCCGCCCGGCCACGTATCCCAGGCCGAGCATGCCGGCCGCGATCGCGATGCCGGCCACGCCGAGCACGATGGAGGTCTTCATGCGGACGATCCTTTCGGCAGGTGCCGCGCGGTCCTAGCGATTGGGCCGCGGTGCACGGAAGTTGATGATGTCCTGCGCACGCACCCAGGCGGGCTCGCCCCGGCGCAGCTTGGTCTGGGCCCGTGCCGCGAAGATCTTGGCATCCTGGTGATTGCCCATGTGGTAGTGGCCTTCGGCCGTGGCGAGCTCGGCCTGCCCGATGTCACCCAGCTGCCCGTAGGCCTGCGCAAGGAAGCGATAGGCGGCGACGTTCTCGCGATCCCGGTCGAGCCCCCGGCGTATCTCCTCCACCGCGCGGCGTGCATCGCCCTGCGCGAGCAGCGCCTGGCCGAGATTGACGTGGAGGATGCCCGAGCGCCCGCCATCGCTGCCGATCGCGGCCTGGAAGGCCTCGGCGGCCTGCTTCGGGCGGTTCGCCTTCATGAGGATCTCGCCGCGAAGCTCCTGGAAGTAGGGATTGCGGGGCTGTGCGCGCACGAGCGCGTCGGCCTTGTCGATGGCGTTGCGCGGATTGCCGTAGAGGAAGGTCGAGATCGCGTCGCCATAGGTCGCCGCCAGCCCGCGGGGATCGTTGCGGAAGAGCCGCCGCGAGGCGTTCGGCCCTTGCGTGTGTGCGGCGATCTTGGCGCGCGCCAGATCGTGGCGAAGCTGCAGGGCCGCCGGGTCGGTCGCGCCGAAATGCCTGCTCTGTCTGGCAAGCGTCTCGAGATTGGCGATGCGCTCGCGCGGCATGGGATGGGAGAGCTGGTAGGGATCGACCCGGGCACCGGAAAGCGCCAGCGTGCTTGCGAAGCGCTCGAACGTCTTCAGCATGCCGCGTGCCGACTGGCCGGTCTTTTCCAGATAGGTGAGCGCGGAGCGATCCGCCGTGATCTCCTCCGTGCGCTGGTAACCGAGCAGGCCGCGGCGCGCCATCTCCGTGCCACCGATCGCGATGCCGGAACCGGCCTGGGCGAGGCCTGGCGAATCGGCAGCCGCGCCCGCGACCGTCGCTCCCACGCCCAGCAGCGCCGCGACGATCGCCATGGTCTGGGCGCGGGCGAGTTGCTGGCGCAGCCTCTCCTGATGCCCGCCGGCGATGTGACCGGCCTCGTGGGCGATGACGCCGATGATCTCGTTGGGCGTCTCGGACGTCATCAGCGCGCCGGTGTTGATGAACATGCGCCGGCCGGCGACGAAGGCATTGAAGCTCTGGTCGTTGACGAGGATGATCTCGATGCCGGATTTCGAAAGGCCCGCCGCGTCAAGGATCGGCCGCGCATAGTCGCGCACCAGGGCCTCGATCTCGGCGTCGCGGACGATCGGAACGCGCTGCTGGGCACTGGCCGGCGAGGTCCACGGCGTCATCTGGGCGAACGCCAGCGCGCCGACGACCGAGGCGCGTGCAAAGGCGGACACGGATGCTCTCAGGCTCTTCATGATGCGTCCACTGGTAGAGGAGGGTACCGCCGATGAAAAGCCCGTGCCATGGCTCTCATGAACTTGTGAACGCCACACCAATCGGGCAATTGTGCGGCGTCCGACCGATCCCGCCACCCCCGAAACGAGGCATCGCGAAACCTTGTCCAATTCAATACGTCCGTCGGTCCGCAGCGCCGTGGAGCCCTTCCACGCCATGGACGTGCTCGCCTCGGCGAACAGGCTCAAGGCACAGGGAGTGCCGATCGTGTCGATGGCCGTCGGACAGCCGTCCGATCCCGCGCCGGCAGTGGTGCGCGAGGCGGCGGCGGCCGCGCTGGCCGACGGCCGCATCGGCTATACCGACGCTCTGGGAATCCGGCCGCTGCGCGAGGCGATAGCGCGACACTACAGCGACCACTACGGGCTCGAAATTCCGGTCGAGCGCGTCGTGGTGACGACAGGCTCCTCGGCCGGCTTCAACCTCGCCTTCCTCGCCATGTTCGATCCAGGTGACCGCGTCGCGATCACCGCGCCCGGCTATCCGGCCTATCGCAACATCATGAAGGCGCTCGGGGTGGAGGTGGTCGAGATCGCGCTGGACGACAGCGGGTACCTGACTGCGGACCTCCTCGCTGAGGCGCATGGCCGCGCTCCGCTGCGCGGGGTGCTCTTCGCCAGTCCCGCCAATCCGACAGGCGCGATCATCCCGGAGCGCGAGCTGGCGGCGATCATCGAGAAGGCGGCCCGGCTCGGCATCGCCGTGATCTCCGACGAGATCTACCACCGGCTCAACTACGTCTCGCGCGACGTTACCGCGCTCGGCCTCAGCGACGACGTCGTCGTCATCAACTCGTTCTCGAAATACTACTGCATGACCGGCTGGCGGATCGGCTGGATGGTGCTGCCTCAGAGCCTCGTGCGACCGGTCGAGCGCATACAGCAGAGCCTCTACATATCCGCGCCGGAACTTTCGCAGGTGGCCGCCGCGCGCGCATTCGAGGCGACGAGCGAACTGGAGGCGGTGAAGGAGCGCTACGCCGCGAACCGGACGTTGCTTCTCGACCGGCTACCCGCGATGGGCTTCCGGCTCGCCGCACCGATGGACGGTGCCTTCTATGCCTATTGCGACGTGACGCGTCACACCAATGCCAGCATGGATTTCGCGCGCCGCATGATCGCGGAGGCGCATGTCGCGGCGACGCCGGGCCACGATTTCGACGTGGTCGGCGGCGACCGGTTCATGCGCTTTTCCTACGCGGGAAGCCCCGACGACATCCGCATCGCGACCCAAAGGCTTGGCGACTGGCTGCAGAAGGGGTGAGGGCCCGGCCGTTCAGCCGGGCCTTCCCATCTCGTCAGAAGAAGCTCTTGCGCTGCCACCAGCCGCCGCGCTTGGGCTCGGCAGCCCGCTCCTCGACGGCTTCGGCAACTTCCGGCTCGGCTTCCGCTTCCACCTTTGAAGTCGCCGCGGCTTCGGCCGCCGCCGGCTCCGGCGCTTCCGCCGTCACGCGGCGCCTGGACTTGCGTGCCGGCTTCACCTCGGGTTCGGCTGCGGGCGCGTCGGTCTCGACCGTCGCATCGGCAGGTGCCGGCGCAGCCTCGTCGGTGGTCGCCGCGACGGCTTCCTCCGCCTTCGCGCTCTTTCGCGGTGCGCGGCGTCGGCGTGGCTTCTCCGCGGAAGCCTCTTCCGCTGCCGCTTCCTCTACCGGTGCCGGGGCCAGAGCGCCGGCATCGTCCACCTGTACGTCCGCCGGCGGATCGATGTCCACAGCGGCCGGTGGGGACTCGGCGTCGACCTCCATGCCGTCCGAAGCCTCCGCAGCCAGCTCCGGCTGATCGGACTGTCGGTTGCGCCGTCCGCCGCGCTTGCCGCGCCGACGCTTCTTGCGCTCGCCGGCCTCCTGGGCGTCCGCGGCGTCCTGCGAGTCCGGAGCTTCATCGCCCTCGTACTCGTCGCCATCGTCGGCGGAGGATGCGTCGGCCGACTGCTCGGCGCGTGCGGGATGGTCCTCGGAGGACTGGTCGCGATCGCGTCCGCGCCGCCTGCGGCGCCGGCGCTTGCGACGCTGGCCGTCGCCGTCCTCGCTGCGGCGCGCGTCACCATTGGACGCCGCGACGGGCTCGCGCTCTTCTTCCTCGTGATCGTCCTCGATCGGCAGGTCGGGGTCGTCCTCCTCCTCGATCGGCGGAAGCGCGATCGGTGTAGGGACGGGCGCGCCGGCAGAGCGCTCCACAATGGCGCCGCGCGAGATGGCGTAATGCTGCGAGCCGACGCCGTCATCGCCCTCCACGGTGATCGTCAGCGCGAAGCGCTGCTCGAGTTCGACGATGTTGCGGCGCTTGTTGTTGAGCACGTACAGCGCCGTCGCGACCGGCGTCTTGACGACGATGTGGTTGCGGGAGTCCTTCAGCAGGAATTCCTCGATCGCGCGCATGACATGCAGCGCGACGGACGAATCGGACCGGACATGGCCGGTGCCGCCGCAATGCTCGCAGACCTGCATGGTCGATTCGAGCACGCTCGCGCGAATACGCTGACGCGACATTTCCAGCAGGCCGAAATGCGAGATGCGGCCGACCTGGATGCGGGCGCGGTCGTTCTTGAGGCAGTCCTTCAGCTTCTTCTCGACGGAGCGGTTGTTGCGGTTCTCCTCCATGTCGATGAAGTCGATGACGATGAGGCCGGCCAGGTCGCGCAGGCGAAGCTGGCGCGCGACCTCCTCGGCCGCCTCCAGATTTGTCTGCAGCGCGGTGTCCTCGATCGAGTGCTCCTTCGTGGAGCGCCCGGAATTGACGTCGATCGAAACCAGCGCCTCGGTCTGGTTGATGATGATGTAGCCGCCGGACTTCAGCGTCACCTGCGGCTGGAGCATCCGGTCTAGCTGGGCCTCGATGCCGTTGCGCGCGAAGATCGGCACGTTGTCGCGATAGGGCTGGACGACCTTGGCATGGCTGGGCATCAGCATGCGCATGAAGTCCTTGGCCTCGCGATAGCCGTCGTCGCCGGCCACGAGGATTTCGTCGATGTCCTTGTTGTAGAGGTCGCGCACGGAACGCTTGATCAGCGAGCCTTCCTCGTAGACCAGGGCAGGGGCGGTCGACTGGAGCGTCAGGTTGCGGACGTTCTCCCACATCCTCAGCAGGTAGTCGTAGTCGCGCTTGATCTCGGTCTTGGTCCGGCTCTCGCCGGCCGTGCGCAGGATCACGCCCATGCCCTCGGGCACTTCGAGCTCGCGCACGACTTCCTTGAGCCGCTTGCGGTCCTGCGCGCTGGTGATCTTGCGGGAGATGCCACCGCCGCGCGCCGTGTTCGGCATGAGCACGGAGTACCGGCCGGCCAGCGAAAGGTAGGTGGTCAGCGCGGCGCCCTTGTTGCCGCGCTCTTCCTTGACGACCTGCACGAGCAGGATCTGGCGGCGCTTGATGACTTCCTGGATCTTGTAGTTGCGGCGTACGGGGCGGCGGCGCGTCTGAACCTCGTCGAACGCGTCGCCGGCTCCCACCGATTCGACCTCGCTCTCGTCCGAACCACCGTTGCCGCGGTCGGAGGCATGGTCGGCCGGCTCCGACACGGCGTCGGAGGCGACGTCCTCCGCCATGGTCGAGGCGGTGCGCTCTTCCTCGTCGGCCTCTCCCTCGGCCTGGCCGGTCGCATCGTCCTCTCCGCCGTCCTCGGCGTTCTTCGCCGCGGCCTCGCCATCGCTGCTGCGGCCGCGGTTGCGTCCGCCGCGCCTGCGCCTGCGAGACCGGCCGCGCTCTTCTTCCTCGGCCTCTTCCTCCTCGGCCTCCGCAGCCTCGGTCTCGGCCTTTATCAGCGCCTGACGGTCGGCGACCGGGATCTGGTAGTAGTCGGGATGTATTTCCGAGAAGGCGAGGAAGCCGTGCCGGTTTCCGCCATACTCGACGAACGCGGCCTGCAGGGAGGGCTCCACCCGCGTCACGCGGGCGAGGTAGATGTTCCCCTTCAGCTGCTTCTTGTCCTGGGACTCGAAATCGAATTCTTCGATGCGGTTACCGCGTACGACGACGACCCGCGTCTCCTCCGGGTGGGAGGCATCTATAAGCATCTTGTTCGGCATAAGAATCTGTCTCCACGGCGGACCGCGCGGGCGCCTGGGAGGCCGCGAGGCCTCCGGGGAGGCGACCGTGTCTGGTTCCGCCGGATAATGGGTGCTCCGCCGTCCGATGCCGGAACGTGCCGGAAGGCATTCCCGCGGCCCTTTCGGCGCGGGTGTCAATGTGCCTGTCCGTCGCTGCGCTCAAAGCCATGGCAAGACCTTGCGGAGCGTTTATCTTCGGCCCGGTCTCATCGCTGGGATGTCTGCCGGACCAGCACTTTCGCTCGTAACGAGCCGGCACGAAACAAGGTGTCTCGACCGTTTTCCTCACACAAAGGGCTCCGCGTCACCGGAACGCCTTGAAGAAACTCATCGGGGGACGTTCTTCCCGTTCGGGCACCGGGCCTGGGTTCCTGTCGTGACAGCCTCGAAATGTCGGCTGTGCACTATCCTCTGGACTAAGCCGGACCCGGCGTTGATGTCTCCCGGGCCTGCTTTTATGATTTGGCGGGCGGCGTGGCAACCCTCATTCAGATGCCGGCAAAACGGGCGTCCGTACGCGGTCGCCCGGCAAGGCTTGCTTAACCATCTCCGGCTACCACTCGTTAACCGGTAACCGGATCGGGACGACAAGGAGAGGCACGCGGGGGCATGGCGGTACGTTGGACTTGCGGGGGCCGTAGGGGCCGTTTCCTGGCGAGCCTGCCACTCGCCATGCTGGCACTTGTCGTGCTGCTGCTTGGCAGCGCAGGCCTTGGTCGGGCAGCGGACGACCGCGCGGCCATCAGCGCCCACGACTACCGCATGGCTGGCGACGCGAGCCGGGTGCGCGTGGTCGTCGAGTTCGACCGCGAGCCCGAACTGAAGTGGTTCCTGCTGCGCGCGCCGCACCGCCTGGTCATCGACCTGCCGAGTGCAGATTTCCGCTTTGCCGAGGATGCTCTCCAGGCGCGCGGCCTCGTGACGGACGTGCTCTTCGGGCCGATCGGCGAAGGACGGTCGCGAATCATTCTGGCAACCGACGGGCCGTTCTCGGTCGAGAACCTCGACGTTCTGAAAAACGAGCAGTCGGAAGGTTACAGGCTGGTGACCGATCTGGTGGCCGCCTCGGAGGAAGCCTTCGAGCGGGCGCTCGCCGACCAGGCGCAGACCACGGGGTCCACGGTAGCAGGCGGCAAGAGCGATCGTATCGCAAAGCCCGAAGCGCCGGGCGAGCGCCGCTTCACCATCGTGCTCGATCCCGGACATGGCGGCATCGATGGCGGCGCGGAAAGCGCGGGCGGCACGGTCGAGAAGTCGATCACGCTCGACTTCGCGCTCGAACTCAAGCGCGAGCTGGAGAAATCCGCGCAGTTCCGGGTCGTCATGACACGTGACGACGACAAGTTCCTGAGGCTGGACGAGCGCGTGCGCATCGCGCGGCAGAATCAGGCCGACCTGCTGATTTCCATCCACGCCGACACGATTCGCCTGCGCGGGGTGCGGGGCGCCACCGTCTACACGCTTTCCGAGCGGGCCTCCGATGCGGAGGCCGCTGCGCTGGCTGCGCGCGAGAATCTCGCAGACCAGCTCGCCGGCGTCGTCGTCGAGGAGGAGAGCGCGGAGGTGGCCGATATCCTCGCGGACCTCATCCGGCGCGAGACGCATTCCTTCTCGATCCGTTTCGCGCGATCGCTCATCGACGAGATGACCGACAAGGTCGAGCTCATCAACAATCCGCTGCGTTCGGCGGGCTTTCGCGTGCTGCGCGCGCCTGACGTGCCCTCCGTGCTCGTCGAGCTCGGCTATCTCTCCAATCCGAAGGACGAGGCGCAGCTTCTCGATCCGCGCTGGCGCATGAAGGCGGTCACAAGCATCGGCGCGGCGGTCGCGCGCTTCGCCGCCGCCCGCGGCCTGGCAGGCGGATGACATCGTTGCAGGGCGACAACACATTGTGATTAAATGGGCAAGCGAGCCTGACCCCATTGCGCGCCGCCCCAATTTGCCCACATGCGACGCGCATGCAGCGGCCATGAACACCGGGCGCGGCGACCGCAGGGCACTAGCCCGCGTGGCTGCGTGTTCGGGACAAGTGGGAACGGGTCAACGTCCCCAGGCAGGAACGGAGCGGGCATGATCAGGCTGATCGGTTACTTCTTCGGCATCGGGGTGATGCTGGCGCTGGTCCTGGCCGGCGGCGTGGCCATCTATGTCGGCAGCCTGACCCGCGACCTTCCGGACTACGAGGTGCTGGCGCGCTACGAGCCACCGGTGACCACGCGCGTGCATGCCTCGGACGGATCGCTGATGGGAGAGTTTGCGCGCGAGCGGCGCCTCTATTTGCCCATTCAGGCGATCCCCGACCGCGTGAAGGCGGCGTTCCTGTCGGCAGAGGACAAGAACTTCTACACGCATCCCGGCGTCGACGTGACCGGACTTGCGCGCGCGATCATCACGAACGCCCGCAATGTCGGCCTCAACCGCCGTCCGGTCGGCGCGTCGACGATCACGCAGCAGGTGGCCAAGAACTTCCTGCTGACCTCGGACCAGACCTACGAGCGCAAGATCAAGGAGATGCTTCTCTCCTTCCGCATCGAGCAGGCCTATTCCAAGGACCGCATCTTCGAGCTCTACCTGAACGAGATCTTCTTCGGTCTCGGCGCCTACGGTATCGCCGGCGCGGCGCTGACCTATTTCGACAAGTCGGTGAACGAGCTGACCATCGCGGAAGCCGCCTATCTCGCCGCGCTGCCCAAGGGACCGAGCAACTACCATCCCTTCCGCCACACCGAGCGCGCGATCGAGCGTCGCAACTGGGTCGTCGACCTGATGGTGGAGAACGGCTACGCGACGCAGGAGGAGGGCGCCAAGGCGAAGGCGACGGGGCTCGACGTCAAGCCGCGCCGCAGCGGCACCTATCTGTTCGCCGGCGAATACTTCACCGAGGAGGTACGCCGCGAGATCATCGCCCGCTACGGCGAGGACGCGCTCTACGAGGGCGGGCTCTCGGTCCGCACGACGCTCGATCCGGACATGCAGCTCCTCGCGCGCAAGGCGCTGCAGAACGGACTGATGCGCTACGACACGCTGCGCGGCTTCCGCGGCCCGGTCGCCACGATCGACGTTTCGGGCGACTGGGGCGTTCCGCTCGGCGAGGTCAAGTCGCTGTCCGACGTTCCCGAGTGGCGCTCCGCCGTGGTGCTCGAATCCGACGAGACAGGGCTCACGGTGGGCCTGCAGCCGGGCCGCGAGGTTTCTGGCGCGCTCAAGGCCGATCGTGAGACCGGCCGCGTGACGCTGGAGGCGATGAGCTGGGCGATGCGCCACGAGGTCGACGGCAAGCGCGTCAAGGCCAAGAGCCCCGCCGAGGTGCTGAAGCCCGGCGACGTCGTCTATGTCGAGCAGGTTGGCGATGCCTGGCAGCTTCGCCAGTCGCCCGCCGTCAGCGGCGGCATGGTGGCGATGGACCCGCATACGGGCCGCGTGCTGGCGATGGTGGGCGGTTTCTCCTTCGCGGAATCCGAGTTCAATCGCGCCACGCAGGCGATGCGGCAGCCCGGTTCGTCGTTCAAGCCCTTCGTCTATGCCGCGGCGCTCGACAACGGCTACACGCCGGCCTCCGTGGTCCTCGACGGACCAATCACGATCCGTGTCGGCAACCAGGTCTGGGAGCCGAAGAACTATGGCGGGGAATCAGCCGGGCCCTCCACGCTTCGCGCCGGCATCGAGCGGTCGCGAAACCTGATGACCGTGCGGCTCGCCAACGACATGGGCATGAGCCTCGTGGCAGAATATGCGGAACGCTTCGGCCTCTACGAGAAGCTGCTTCCCTACCTGCCGATGTCGCTCGGCTCCGGCGAGACGACCGTGATGCGCATGGTGTCGGCCTATGCGGTGATGGCCAATGGCGGCAAGTCGATCAAGCCGTCGCTGATCGACCGTATCCAGGATCGTTACGGCAAGACGGTGTTCCGCCATGATGACCGCAGTTGCGAGGGATGCAACGCGACCGCTTGGCTCGACCAGCCCGAGCCGGAGCTGATCGACAATTCCGAGCAGGTGCTCGATCCCATGACGGCCTACCAGATCACCTCGATGATGGAAGGTGTCGTGCAGCGCGGGACGGCGGTGACGCTGGCCGAGCTGAAGCGGCCCATCGCCGGCAAGACCGGCACCACCAACGAGGAGAAGGATGCCTGGTTTGTGGGTTACACGCCCGACCTTGTGGTCGGCGTCTACATGGGCTTCGACAACCCCACGCCGATGGGCAAGGGCTCGACCGGCGGCGGCCTTGCCGCGCCGATCTTCAAGGAATTTGTCGCCGAGGTCATGAAGGACAAGCCGGCGGTGGACTTCCGCGTGCCGGAGGGCATGAAGCTGATCGCCATCAACCGAAAGACCGGCATGCGCGCCCAGCAGGGCGAGGGCGGCACGATCATGGAAGCCTTCAAGCCGGGCACCGGTCCGGCGGACAGCTACTGGGTCATCGGCGGCGACGAGATGGCGTCCGGCGGGACGGAGCTTTCGCCCTCGGCCAGCCGCGTCATCCAGTCGGGCGGCGGCGGCCTCTACTGACGCACGGCGCATCGCAGCCAGCGCCGGCCGCCACAGCGGCCGGCGTTTCGCTTTACAGCGCCGCGGGGGCTGCATAAGGTCCGCGCCGCCGCCGAAAACCCTCCAACGAACCGGAAGACACCGATCACATGCGTGCCGAAATCGAGAGCATCGTCGACGAGACCAAGCAGGCCATTACCCTGCTGAGGAGGCATCTTTGACTGGGATCAGGCTCTGAAGAGGCTTGATTACCTCAACATGCGCGCGGAGGACGCCGCGCTCTGGAACGATCCCCAGGAAGCCCAGAAACTGATGCGAGAGCGCCAGGAACTCGATGACGGCATCGAGTCCGTGCGCCGGTTCGAACGCGCCATCGCCGACAATGTCGAACTCATAGCGATGGGCGAGGAGGAGGGCGACCAGGCGGTCGTGGCCGATGCGGAAGCCGCGCTGCGCTCTCTGAGGGGCGAGGTCGCCGCGCGCCAGGTGGAGACGCTGCTTTCCGGCGAAGCCGACCGCAACGACACCTATCTCGAGGTTCATGCCGGCGCGGGCGGCACGGAAAGCCAGGACTGGGGCAATATGCTCATGCGCATGTATGTGCGCTGGGCCGAGCGCCACGGCATGAAGGTCGAGGTGCTGGAGATGCACGATGGCGAGGAAGCGGGCATCAAGTCGGCGACCCTGCACATCAAGGGCCACAACGCCTATGGCTGGCTGAAGACGGAATCGGGCGTGCACCGGCTGGTGCGCATCTCGCCCTTCGATTCCAACGCGCGGCGCCATACCTCCTTCGCCAGCGTCTGGGTCTATCCGGTGATCGACGATTCCATTGTCATCGAGATCCCGGAATCGGATGTGCGCATCGACACCTACCGCTCGTCCGGTGCCGGCGGCCAGCACGTCAACACGACCGATTCGGCCGTGCGCATCACGCACATTCCAACCGGCATAGCGGTCGCCTGCCAGCAGGAGCGCTCCCAGCACAAGAACCGGGCCAAGGCCTGGGACATGCTGCGCGCGCGCCTCTACGAGGTGGAGTTGAAGAAGCGCGAGGAGGCGGCCAACGCCACCGAGGCCGCCAAGACCGAGATAGGCTGGGGACACCAGATCCGATCCTACGTTCTGCAACCCTACCAGCTCGTGAAGGATCTCAGGACCGGCGTCGAGAGCACGAGCCCTCAATCGGTGCTCGACGGCGATCTCGACGAGTTCATGGAAGCCTCTCTGTCGCAGCGCATCGAGGGCGGGGCCGGCACGTCGGTGGCCGACCTGGAGTAACGTCAACGCGAACGGCCGCTCCCGATGGGGAACGGCCGTCTGCTACTCCGGATACGCGTACTCAACGAAATCAACGCATGCGCGCGGGAAAACGTTCCCCGGCGCGGATCGCTACAGCAGTTCGGCGAGCTTCCTCCCGGCGCGGATGAGGCGAAGCGGATCGATCGCATCGCCGCCCTTGCGGATCTCGTAGTGAAGGTGAGGTCCCGTCGAGCGGCCGGTACTGCCGACGTCGCCGATCTTCGATCCCGGCTCCACCTTCTGGCCGACCGACACGCGGATACGGCTGAGATGCGCATATCGCGTCGTCAGGCCGTCGGCGTGCTCGATCTCGACCATGCGTCCGTAGCCACCGTGCCAGCCCGCCGACACCACGGTGCCGGGTGCCGTCGCCCTGACGGGCGTGCCGGTGGGCGCACGGAAGTCCATACCCGCATGAAACGCGGGCGCCCCGACGATCGGATCCCTGCGTACCCCGTAGCGGCTGGAGACGGGATGGCCAGGAGCGGGATTGGCGATGGGGAAGCGGCGCGCCGCCTCCTTCAGCGAATTGAGGCGGGCCAGAGCCTCATCGAGTTCCTCCACCTCGGCCTCGAAGACGCTCGTGGGCCCCAGCGGGAGTAGCGGGCCGCCCTGCGCGCGGTCGCCGTCGTCGGGCGCGATCTCGAGGCCCGCGGATTTCAGCGCGCCAGCAATCGTCTCGGCTGATTCATAGGCGTCGGCGGTGAGGGAGCGAACGCTCGCCAGCTGCTCGTCCTCGATCGAGCGTAGCGACTGGCGGATGGCGAGAAACAGCTTGTCGGCCCTGTCGGCGGCGCTGTCGGGCATGGGTGCCCGCCCGCCGTGCCAGAAGCCTTGTACGCCCGGTATCGTCGGCGGGAGCCCGGCGCTCGCCGTGGCGAAGGACGGGGGTCCGTCGACGCGAAGGTCCGGCTTAGCTTCCGGCAGCGGCGCTTCCGACGGAAGCGCGGATTCGGGGATGCCGGCGCGCTCGAGTATCGGTCCCAGCCGTCCGTGGCGCTGGGTGAGCTGGGTCTGCCGGCTGATCAGCTCGGAAACCTTGTTCTCCATGAGCTGCTGGTCGAGCAACTGGCGGCTGGTGATGCGGTCGACCTGGGCGCGAAGCGCCGAGATGCGGTCCTCGTAGGCCTGCTGCATGCGCGCCTGGCTGGCGATCGAAGCGCCGATCAGGTCGTCGCGCAGGACGAGATAGGAGGTGGCCAGCAGATAGCCGATCGCGACGGCGGCCGCGAAGGCGCCTGCAAACGCCGTCATCCACGGGCGGATCGTGAAGTGGCGGATCTGGTTGCCGCGCGCGATGATGACCGTATGTGGCTCGCGGCGCTTTCCGAAGACCTGGTGATGACGCGGGTCGGACACGGGACGTCTTTTTCCACGATGTGAACTGACATCCGTGATTACACACCGTTAGGGTTAACAAAGGCTTTTTCGGATTCGCTGATGAAGCAGGGCCGCAACCCGGCGGCAGGGCAGGTTGCGGCTGCCGGCCTTGCTCAGAGCGCGCGAACCGCCTCCAGCACTTCCTCGGCATGGCCGGGAACCTTCACCTTCGGCCATACGCGCGCGATACGACCATCCGCGCCGACGAGGTAGGTCGTGCGCTCGACGCCCATGTACTTGCGTCCGTACATGCTCTTTTCCGCCCATACGCCGTATGCATCGAGCGTGGACTTTTCCTCGTCGGCGGCCAGATCGATCTCCAGCGCGTGCTTGGACCGGAACTTGTCGTGGCTCCTGGCGCTGTCGGGCGACATGCCGACCACGACCGCGCCGGCCTTCTCGAACTCCTTCCTGAGCCCGTTGAAGGCGATCGCCTCCGCGGTGCAGCCGGAGGTATCGTCCTTCGGGTAGAAGTAGAGAACGACCGGCTTGCCGACGAAGGAGGAGAGCCTGATCGTACCGCCGCCGCTGCCGGGCAGTTCGAAATCGGGTGCTGCCTGACCTGTTTCGAGGAGTGCCATATGGATGCCCTTCTTGTGGTTATGCTTGCGCGTGGCGGGATATAATGTTTCACGCTGAATCGTCCATGGCCTTCCCAGTCGAAGGATGAGCGTTGGAACAAGGCGTTCCGAGACACGAGAAGATTCGCTTCCGGCGCGACGAGATCGCGTCCCTCGACGCGCTTCCTTCGGCGCTGGTGCAGGATCCGGCCCTGCGGCGGCCGGACTGGCGCGGCCATGCGTTGCGCTGGGCGGGCCGGCTGATGGCTGGCGCGCTGCTGCTGGCGGCACTGGCTGCCGGGGCCCTGTATGCGGTCGGTGTGGCGGGGGTCGGCAACCAGCGCCTCGTCGCCGAGGCCGAGACCGCGATCAGGCAGTTCACCGGCATCGACGTCGACGCCCGGATGGCCTCGCACCATCTTTCCGTGGACAGCTCCCGCTTCGTCGGCATCGAGCTCAGAGACGTCAGCCTTGTCACCGAGGCGGACCGCGCCGAGATCATCGAGGCGGGTTCGATCCGGTTCGGCATCCGATTCGTGCCTCTCATGTCGGGCCAGCTCCGCCTCGGCAGCGCCGCGATCGAGAATGCGCGCATCTCGCCGGCGGCAATGGGTTCGGACGGCCCGCGCGACTGGACGGCCGACATCGTCAACGAGGACGGCCTGATTGACCCCGACCGGGTGGCCGACGCGATCTTCCGCGCCGCGGCCCGCGCCTTCTCGGTGCTGGAGGAGCGCGCGACGAACAGCGTAGAGCTGACCGAGGTGGAGATCGTGCTGCCGCCGACGGCGCCGCTGCAGAGCATCAGGATCAGGTCGGCGACGCTCACGCATCAAGGCGACGAACTCGCGCTCGACGGCCGCGTCGTGCTGGACGGCCAGGAGGTCACGCTCAAGGGGCGCCTGGCCAACGGCCCCAACGGACTGGTCAAGGACCTGGCGGTCGAACTCGCCGCCGAGCGGTTCGTCGTGTCGGCCGGAGCGCCCTCCAGACTGGAAGCGTCGGGACGCATGTCGATCAATCTCACCGGCACGCAGAGCGACCGGGACGGCGACCGGCTGGTCGCCGACGTCCTGCTCGGCGACGCCGAGGTCGTTGGCGGCCGGGCGGGAGCGATCAAGGGCTCGGGCCGGCTGACGGCGTCGCTCGCCACGGGAACCGGCAAGATGGAGATCGAGCGGGCGCTGTTCAGCAGCGGACGTTCGCGTCTCGATTTCAACGGCGCAATCGGCCCCGCGCCGCGATCGGCGGACCCGTCGGCGCCGCCCGTCTACCGGTTCGAGCTGGTCAGCAACCGCTCCACGCTCGCGCCCGACACCTCGCCCGAACCCGCCCTCGACTTCGCCGCCCGGCTGGCCGGGACCTACGACGCGGCTGCACGCCGGCTCAAGACCAGCGAGATCGGGGTCAGGACCGGACCGGGCGAGATCCTGGCGCAGGCGGAAATCGAGCTGCCGAAGGGCGTGGCCCCGTCGCTCGACTTCGCCATGACAATACCCTCGATGCCGGTCGCCCACGCCAAGCAGATATGGCCATGGCTCGCCGCGCGGGGCGCGCGCGAATGGGTGCTGCGCAACTTCTACGGCGGCACGCTGAAGGACAGCAGCCTCAGGATCGTCGTGCCGGCGGGCCGCATGGGCAACGGCGTACCCTTCTCGTCCAGGGAGATGTGGGGGCGGTTCCAGGTCTCGGGCTCGCGCTTCGACGTGGCTGGACGCATCCCACCGGTGCGCGACGCGGAAGGCGCGGTCTATGTCGGCGGGACCGACATCGACATCGTCCTGGAATCTGGAACGGTCTTCATGACGAGCGGGCGGACGGTGAGCGCCAGCGGCGGCACGTTCCGCATTCACGACGTACATCGGCGGCCGCTTGTCGGCGCGCTCGATATCGCCGTCGCGGGCGAGGCGCCCGCGGTGATCGAACTCGCCTCCTACGAGCCCATCAACGCGACGCGCAGGCTCGGCATCGCTCCGGAGGACTTTTCGGGCGACGTGAAGGGCAGGGTGCGCGCCGACATTCCGCTGCAGCGGGACGGGCCGATGGACAGGCTCACCTGGGACGTGGCGCTCGACTACGAGAATCTCTCCGTCGCGAAATCCTTCGAGGGCCAGAAGGTCACCGAGGCGAAGGGCTCGATCCGGCTGGATCCGACGAAGGCGGTCATCGAGGCACGCGCGCGCCTCAACGGCGTTCCGGCGGAGATCGCCATGACGAACCCGGTCGGCGACAGCGGCGTGGAGCAGGCGCGGCGCGTCGTTCTGGAGGTGGACGACCGCAGTCGCGACGCGCTCGCACCCGGTCTGGGAACCATCGTCTCCGGACCGTTCCGCGTCGAGGCGACGCGACGCACCGATGGCGGCCAGGAGGTGCAGGTCAGCCTGGACCGCGCGACGCTTTCGCTTCCCTGGGTCGGCTGGAACAAGGGCGCCGGGGTTCCCGCGACGGCGCGGTTCAACCTCGTCGGCAGCGAGGGCACGACGACGCTGCAGAATTTCCGGCTGGAAGGCGCGAGCTTCGGCGGATCGGGCGAGATCAGGCTTGCGGGAGGCGGCCTCGCGTCGGCGCGGTTGTCGGGCGTCAGGCTCAATCGCGGCGACGACGTCTCGGTCTCGCTGGACCGCGACCGTGGCGGCTACCGGATCTCGGTTCGAGGCGCCTCGCTCGACGCGCGACCTCTGATCAAGCAGGTGCTGTCCGAGGCGGGATCGGGCGGCGCGGGCGGCGGCGGCGGATCGCGCGCCGCCAGCGTCGCCGTCGATGCCGAAGTCGCCAACGTCCTGGGCTTTGGCGGCGAGGCGCTCGGCAGCGTGCGGCTGGCCTATTCCGGCTCGGGAAGCAGCGTCGGCGCGCTCAACGTCGACGGCGTCACGCGTGGAGGCGTCCCGGTGGCGATCCGCAACGGCGTGGAAGCCAGTACGCGCAGGGTACGCATGTCATCGAGCAATGCCGGGTCCGTGCTGCGATTCCTCGACATCTACGACAAGATCGACGGCGGCAGCATCGCGCTCGACCTTTCGGGTCCGGTCGACGGCGCGCTCAGGGGCCGCGTCGACGCGCGCAACTTCGCCGTCGTCGACGAGGAGCGGCTGAGGTCGCTGGTGGCGAGCCGTCCTGCCGGCGACACGCGCAGCCTCAACGAGGCCGTACGCAGCCAGATCGACACGACGAAGGTCTCCTTCGACCGGGGCTTCGCGGTGGTCGAGAAAGGACAGGGCTATCTCAAGCTCGACAGCGGGGTCCTGCGAGGGTCGGAGATCGGCACGACCTTCCAGGGCACCGTCTATGACGGACAGGGCCAGATGGCGCTGACGGGGACGTTCATGCCGGCCTACGGGCTGAACCGCCTGTTCGGCGAAATCCCGATCCTCGGACAGTTGCTGGGCAATGGACGCGACCGCGGCCTGATCGGCATCACCTACAAGCTTACCGGCAACTGGCAGAAGCCGGAACTGCAGGTCAATCCGCTCTCCGTCATCGCTCCGGGCATCTTCCGCTCCATCTTCGAGTACAATTGAGGGTGCGTCCTTCGAGGCTCCCCTTCGACAAGCTCAGGGTCGCACCTCAGGATGAGGGAGTCGGTGCAAGCGGCCCTCATCCTGAGGTGCGAGCGGAGCGAGCCTCGAAGGACGCACCGCCTTGCCGATGCCCAAGGCGAGGTCGCGCCCGTCAGACCGGCTTCACCAGCACGTGCTTCTTCCTGCCGAGCGACAGCTTGACGACGCCGCCGACGAGGTCGCCCGGGCCGACGATGCGGCGCTCGTCAGATACCGCAACGTCGTTGAGGCGGATGCCGCCGCCCTGGACGTGGCGCCGCGCCTCGCCGTTCGAGGCGGCCAAGCCGGCCTTCACGGCGAGCGAGAGCACGCCGATGCCCGCCTCCAGTTCCGCGCCCGATACCTCGATCGTGGGCAGGCTGTCGGCCAGTGCGCCCTCCTCGAAGGTCTTGCGTGCCGTCTCGGCGGCGCCCTCAGCCTCGGCGCGCCCGTGCAGCATCGCCGTCACCTCGGTCGCCAGCACCTTCTTGGCCTCGTTGATCTCGGCGCCGCCGAGTGCCGCGAGCCGTGCTACCTCGTCCAACGGCAGCGCCGTGTAGAGCTTCAGGAAGCGGCCGACGTCGGCGTCCTCCGTGTTGCGCCAGTACTGCCAGAATTCGTAGGCCGAGAGCATTTCCGGGTTGAGCCAGACGGCGCCGGACATCGACTTGCCCATCTTGGCGCCCGAGGACGTGGTGAGCAGCGGCGAGGTGAGCGCGTAGAGCTGCGGCGTGCCCATGCGGTGGCCGAGGTCGATGCCGTTGACGATGTTGCCCCACTGGTCGGAGCCGCCCATCTGCAGGCGGCAGCCCGTGCGCCGGTTGAGCTCCACGAAGTCGTAGGCCTGCAGGATCATGTAGTTGAACTCGAGGAACGACAGCGACTGCTCGCGGTCGAGCCTGGTCTTCACGCTGTCGAAGGAGAGCATGCGGTTGACCGAGAAATGCCGGCCCACGTCGCGCAGGAACTCGAGGTAGTTGATCGGCAGCAGCCAATCGGCGTTGTTGATCATCAGCGCGTCGCGCGGACCCTCGCCATAGGTGAGGTAGTTTGAAAACACCTTCTTGATGCCGGCGATGTTCGCTTCGATCGTGGCCGGCGTCATCAGCGCGCGGGCCTCGTCCTTGAACGAGGGATCGCCGACCATGCCCGTGCCGCCGCCCATGAGCGAGATCGGCCGGTGACCGGTCTGCTGGAACCAGTGCAGCATCATGATCTGGATGAGCCCGCCCGCATGCAGGCTCGGCGCCGTGGGGTCGAAGCCGATATAGGCCGTGACCGTCTCCTTCGCGAGCAGGTCGTCGAGGCCGGTCTCATCCGAGATCTGGTGGATGAAACCGCGCTCGGAAAGCGTGCGCAGGAAATCGGATTTGAAGGCTGGCATGGTGGCGGCTTTCGCAGGTCTGGGTTGGCCGATTGCGTTGGCGGTCCGGCAGGCGCGCCTTTAGCATCGCTTGCGAAGGAATCACAAGGATGCGAGCGCCATGGCGCTGACCTGCGCGATCGGGCTGATGAGCGGAACGTCGATGGACGGGATCGACCTCGCGGTCGTGCGCACGGACGGGGCGGACGCGGTCGAGCGTGGCCCGTCGCACTTCGTCGCCTATGAGGCGCCATTCCGGCGGCGCATCGGGGCGGCGCTGGAGATGGCCAAATCGATCGGCGAGCGCCACGAGCGACCGGGCGATCTCGCCGCTCTCGAGCGCGACATCACACTGCGCCACGCGGACGCGGTCGACGCCTTCCGGAAGCGGCTTTTCGGTACGCAGTGGCAGGCCGAACTGATCGGATTCCACGGCCAGACGGTGCTGCATCGGCCTCAGGCAGGGCTGACCGTGCAGCTTGGCGACGGCGCGCTGCTGGCGCGCGAAACCGGCCTGCCGGTCGTCTTCGACATGCGGGCGAACGACATGGCCAATGGCGGGCAGGGCGCGCCGCTGGTGCCCGCCTATCACGCTGCGCTGGCCGCCTCGCTGCCCGAGGCGTTTCGCGACCGTCCGGCCGCATTCGTCAATGTCGGCGGGATCTCGAACGTCACCTGGGTGCCGGCAAGCGGCGATCCGGTCGCCTTCGACAGCGGTCCCGGCAATGCGCTGATCGACCAGTGGGTGCAGCGCGAGGGTGGCGTTCCCTTCGACCAGGACGGGCGCGTGGCGAGCGAGGGCGGGGTGGTGGCGGCGGTCGTCGAGCGGTATCTCGCCAATGCCTTCTTCGACCGGCCCGGACCGAAATCCCTCGACCGCAACGACTTCACGCTGGAACCGGCGGCTGGGCTGGAACTCGCGGATGGCGCGCGCACGCTCGCCAGGGTCTCGGCGGAGGCGATCGCCCTTGCGGCCGAACACATGCCGGAGATGCCGAAACTGTGGATCCTCTGCGGGGGTGGGCGACGCAACCCGCACATCGTCGCCGACCTTCGCGCCATCGTCGGCGAAGGCGCCAGGGTCCTGATGGCGGAGGATGCCGCTCTCGACGGCGATGCCATGGAGGCGGAGGCCTGGGCCTATCTGGCGGTGCGGTCGAGGCTTGGCCTGCCGCTCACCTGGCCCACGACGACAGGATGCGACACCCCCGTGTCCGGGGGCGTGCTGGTTCTGCCCAATCCAGCCGGCTGACGATCCGCCGGGCCGGGCGAGATTGTCAGGCCTTGGCCTTCGCCTTGGCGGGAGCCTTGGCCTTGGCTGCCGCCTTCGGCTTCGCGGCGGCCTTGGGTTTCGCAGCCGCCTTGGGCTTGGCCGCTTTCGCCTTCGGGGCTGCCTTCGACACGACCTTGGCGATCGGGGCCGCAACGGCCGCGGCCGCGCCCTTGATCGTCGATGCGGCCTTCGAAGCGGCCTTCTTGACGACCGACTTCGACTTGGCGGCGGCAGCCTCGACTTCCTCGACCACGGCGCCTGCGATGTTCTTCTTCAGCGACTCGATCGACTTCATGGCCGACGCCTTGGCCTTGTAGCCTTCGGAGCTGAAGACCACCTCGCCGTTGCTGGCGCGATAGCGAAAGCGCGTTTCACCCTTCTTGTCCTTGTAGACTTCGAACTTGCTCACGGGCGAGATCCCCCTCGTTTGGACGGTGAGTCGTGCGAGCGCAAAAGTGCCACGCAGCAGTCACGCTGTCGAGTGACTGCGATTTCACTTCAGGACGGGAAGTAAAGACTTCAGCGCAGCCGCTTCGGGCGCGGATCGGCAAGCTCGCCGTTCAGCCGGCGATCGAGATAATCCGAGCATTCCTCGATCAGCAGTTCTGCGTCGTTGGCGAAGAAGTGGTTGGCGCCGGGCAGCGTCTTCTGCGTGATCGTGATGCCCTTCTGGCTGTGCAGCTTGTCGACCAGTGTCTGGACGTCCTTCATCGGGGCCACCTTGTCGGAATCGCCATGGATGATGAGCCCGGAGGAGGGGCAGGGCGCCAGGAAGGAAAAGTCGTAGGTGTTGGGCTGCGGGGCGACCGAAATGAAGCCTTCGATCTCGGGACGACGCATCAGGAGCTGCATGCCGATCCACGCGCCGAAGGAATAGCCGGCGACCCAGCAGCTCTTGGAATCGGGGTGCTGGGACTGGACCCAGTCGAGCGCAGCGGCCGCGTCCGACAATTCGCCCATGCCGTGGTCGAACTCGCCCTGGCTGCGGCCGATGCCGCGGAAGTTGAAGCGCAGCGTCGTGAAGCCGCGCTTCTGGAACATGTAGAAGAGGTCGTAGACGATCTTGTTGTTCATCGTGCCGCCGAACTGCGGGTGCGGATGAAGCACGATGGCGATCGGTGCGTTCTTCTCCGTCGAGGGCTGGTAGCGGCCCTCGAGACGGCCTGCGGGTCCGGCAAAGATGACTTCGGGCATTTCGACTCCCACGATGCCCCTTCCGGGGCCGGTTCGAGCGCCTTCGGCGCCCAGCGGCCTTGACGCGGGGCCGCACTGTTCTTAGAAGCTAGTTTAGAATAATTCAAAACTGGCCAATCCCGACCTTCCGCCGGGAAGTGGCGTAGATAGGACGGCTCGACCTGCGATTTCAAGGAAATTGCGACGGGCGCAAATCATGCGAGAAGGCTGCCGATGACGCCGGAACGCGTCTACCTGGACTATAATGCGAGCGCGCCGCTGCTGGCGGTCGCGCGCGATGCGCAGGTAATGGCGCTGGAGGCGGGCAATCCGTCCTCCGTGCACGCCGAGGGCCGCGCCGCGCGGCGCATCGTCGAGCAGGCACGGGCGGATGTCGCCGCGCTCGTCGGAGCCGATCCCGCCAACGTCATCTTCACGTCAGGTGCCACGGAAGCCGCAGCTACCCTGGTCACGGGCAGCTGGCGCATGGGACGCTCCCCGCTCCGCGTTGGGCGGCTCTATACCTCGGCGAGCGACCATCCCTGCATCCTCAGGGGCGGCAGCATTTCGCCCGAGGCGCGCACCGTAATCGCGGTCGATCGCGACGGGGTCGTTGACCTCGGTGCGCTTGACGCCGCACTTGCCGCGCATGACCGCAGCGCGCACGGTCCGGCGCTGGTTGCGATACACGCGGCCAACAACGAGACCGGCGTCATCCAGCCGATCGCGGAGATCGCCGCCATCGCGAAGGCGGCCGGCGGCATTTCCGTTTTCGACGCGGTTCAGTCAACTGGTAAGGTTCCTGTAGATCTATCAAATATTTCCGCCGATTTTCTCATCTTGTCGTCGCACAAGATCGGCGGTCCGAAGGGTGTCGGCGCGATCGTCGCGGCAGGGGGCGTACTGATGCCGGAACCGCTCGTGTCGGGCGGTGGGCAGGAACGGGGCCATCGCGCCGGCACGGAAAACGTCGCCGGGATTGCCGGCTTCGGCGCCGCGGCGCGCGAGGCGCTTGCTACACTCGGACAGAGCGGCCACCTGGTGGTGCTGCGCGATCGCATCGAGGCGGCGATCCTCGAGGTCGCGCCGGACGCCACGATCTATGGGCGCGGCGCGCGCGAACGGTTGCCCAACACGGTGTTCTTCTCCGTTCCGGGCGTGAAGACGGAGACGGCGCAGATCGGCTTCGACCTGGCAGGCATCGCGCTTTCGGCGGGCTCGGCCTGTTTCTCCGGAAAGGTCGGAGCGAGCCACGTGCTCACCGCAATGGGCTTCGGCGACCAGCACGGCGCCTTGCGCGTCTCGATCGGCCGTGGAACCACGCCCGCCCATGTCGAGCGCTTCGCCGAAGTGCTGCGGCAGGTCGTCGAGCGGGCCGCGAAGGCCGAGCGCCGGGTCGCCTGAAGCGCGGCAATTTCGCCGGTGCATTCCGCACCTGCGCACACTACATGAGGGCCAGCCCGCAAGGCGCCTCGACGTGACACGGCCGGGCCTTGAACCCGGCATGATGGAGAAGGCCAATGCCTGCAGTGCAGGAAACGATCGAACAGGTCCGCAAGATTGACGTCGATCAGTACAAGTACGGCTTCGAGTCGTTCATCGAGATGGACAAGGCCCCGAAGGGCCTGAGCGAAGACACGATCCGCTTCATCTCCGCCAAGAAGGGCGAACCCGAGTGGATGCTCGAATGGCGCCTCGACGCCTATCGCCGCTGGCTGACGATGGAAGAGCCGACCTGGGCGCGCGTCGACTATCCCAAGATCGACTTCCAGGACATCCATTACTACGCCGCGCCCAAGAGCCAGTCCGGCCCGAAGTCGCTGGACGAGGTCGACCCGGAAATCCTGAAGATCTACGAGAAGCTCGGCATCCCGCTCAAGGAGCAGGAGATCCTCGCCGGCGTGGAGAAGCCGGCGCCCGAGGATGACGGCGAGGGGATAGCCAATGACAACGTCCACAAGTCGGGCCGCGTCGCTGTCGATGCCGTCTTCGATTCCGTGTCGGTGGTGACCACGTTCCGCGAGGAACTGGCCAAGGCGGGCGTGCTCTTCATGTCGATGTCCGAGGCGATCCGCGAACATCCCGACCTGGTGCGCAAGTATCTCGGCACCGTCGTGCCCACGACCGACAATTACTACGCCACGCTGAATTCCGCGGTCTTCACCGACGGTTCGTTCGTCTTCGTGCCAAAGGGCGTGCGCTGCCCGATGGAGCTGTCCACCTATTTCCGTATCAACGAGAAGAATACGGGGCAGTTCGAGCGTACGCTCATCATCTGCGAGGAAGGCGCGTATGTGTCCTATCTCGAGGGCTGCACCGCGCCGCAGCGCGACGAGAACCAGCTCCACGCGGCCGTCGTCGAACTGATCGCGCTGGACGATGCCGAGATCAAGTATTCCACGGTCCAGAACTGGTATCCGGGCGACAAGGACGGCAAGGGCGGGATCTACAATTTCGTCACCAAGCGCGGCGACTGCCGCGGCGACCGGTCCAAGATCTCCTGGACCCAGGTGGAGACGGGCTCGGCGATTACCTGGAAGTATCCGTCCTGCATCCTGCGCGGCGACGAAAGCCAGGGCGAGTTCTACTCGATCGCGGTTTCGAACGGGCGCCAGCAGGTCGATTCCGGAACCAAGATGATCCATCTCGGGAAGAACACGAGAAGCAGGATCATCTCCAAGGGCATTTCCGCCGGCCGCTCCAATAACACCTATCGCGGCCAGGTGTCGGTCAACCGCAAGGCGACCGGTGCGCGCAACTTCACCAATTGCGACAGCCTGCTCATCGGCAACGACTGCGGTGCGCATACCGTACCCTACATCGAGGTCAAGAACGCGTCGGGCAAGGTCGAGCACGAGGCGACCACGTCCAAGATCTCCGAGGACCAGCTCTTCTACGTCATGCAGCGCGGCATCCCCGAGGAGGAGGCGATCGCGCTGATCGTCAACGGCTTCGTCAAGGACGTCATCCAGGAGCTGCCGATGGAGTTCGCGGTCGAGGCGCAGAAGCTGATCGGCATCTCGCTGGAAGGGAGCGTGGGTTAGGCCAGCCCAGGCCGTCATTCCGGGGACGCGGAGCGTAACCCGGAATCCAGGGCGATGGAGGATGACAGGTGGGTGTTCGCGTCGGCCATGACTGGATGGACATTGGCGAGCTGGATTCCGGGTTCCGCTCTGCGGTCCCGGAATGACGGTGGACAGAGCGGATGTCAGGATGGGTATACATCATGGCGTCCAAGCGAAATGGAACGATCTACGTTGGCGTGACGAGCGATCTGCAAGGACGGGCTCATGAACATCGGACGTCTTCGGTGGCGGGGTTCACCAGCAGATACGGTTGCAACCGGCTCGTCTGGTATGAGCGGCACGACAACATCGTCGAGGCGATCGCTCGCGAGAAAGAACTGAAGAAGTGGCGGCGTGACTGGAAGCTGTATCTGATCGACGGGTTCAACGCGGAGTGGGATGACCTGTATGCGACGTGCTACGAGCGGGACAATCCGTCCGATGCGATCAGGGCGAGAAATACGTAGCTCTCGTCATTCCGGGGCCGCGAGGCGGAACCCGGAATCCAGAGCGCTGAGGCTGGAGAAAGTACGAGACCCGTATCCGGTGCAATCCGAGATTGGATGCGGTCAGATAGCTGGATGAATGCCGGTCCACTGGATTCCGGGTTCCGCTTCGCGGCCCCGAAATGACGTAAGAACGAGCGGTCCCGGCAGGACGAAAAGAAAGACGACTGAAATGCTTGAAATCAGAAACCTCCATGCCCGCATCGCAGAGGACGGCACCGAGATCATCCGCGGACTGAACCTCACGGTGAAGTCCGGCGAGGTCGCCGCGATCATGGGGCCCAACGGGTCCGGCAAGTCGACGCTGTCCTATGTCCTGGCCGGCCGCGAGGACTACGAGGTGACGGAGGGCGACATCCTCTTCAACGGCCAGTCGATCCTCGGGCTCGATCCGGCGGAGCGTGCCGCCAGGGGCATATTCCTGGCGTTCCAGTATCCGATGGAGATACCGGGCGTGGCGACGATGGAATTCCTGAAGGTCGCCATCAACGCGCAGCGCAGGGCGCGCGGCGAGGCGGAGCTGAAGATCCCCGATCTGCTCAAGAAGGTGAAGCAGGCGGCGGGCGAGCTCTCCATGGAAATGGGCATGCTCAAGAGGCCGTTGAACGTCGGCTTTTCGGGGGGCGAGAAGAAGCGTGCCGAAATCCTGCAGATGAAGCTCCTGGAGCCGAAGCTGTGCGTACTGGACGAGACGGATTCCGGGCTCGACATCGATGCGCTCAAGATCGTGGCCGACGGGGTCAACGCGCTTCGCGCACCCGACCGCTCGATGGTCGTCATCACACACTACCAGCGCCTTCTCGACTACATCGTGCCCGACACGGTGCACGTGCTCTACCGCGGCCAGGTGGTGAAGTCTGGCGACAAGGACCTGGCGCTGGAGCTCGAGCGCAACGGCTATGCCGGCGTCGTCGGCGAGGCCGCCTGAGGTGAGCGTCATGAACATGCACGCCGCACCACAACGCACTGCCGCCGAAACGGCGCTCATCGACGGGTTTGCCGCGCGGTTCTCGGACCTGCCCGGCGACGCCGCCATCGCGCTGCGGCGCGACGAGGCGGTCGAGCAGCTCAAGGCGGGGCTGCCGACGCGCCGTATCGAGGCATGGCACTACACCGACCTGCGCCGGCTGCTCGCCAGGGTGCCCGATTTCGATCCGACCGCTCAGGTGGCCGACATTGCCCCCCTGCTCGAACGGTCGACCGTGCTTTCCCTCAGGAACGGGCGCGCGACGGCAGATACCACGAAGCGGGAGAAGCTGGAGGTCAGGCCGCTGGAGGAAATGCTGATCGACGGCTCGTTCTCGCGCGCGCTGGAGCCACGCGGCTCCGACGACACGATCGGCGCGGTCAATGCCGCCTTCGTCACGGATGGCTGGTTCCTCGACGTCGAGCCGGGTGCCGAGATCGCGGCGCCGGTGGAGATCCAGAACCTGCATGGCGGCGGCCAGGTGCATGTCAGGCTGCCGGTGCGCGTCGGCGCGGGCGCGAAGCTCTCGGTGATCGAGCGCCAGACGGGACGGGGCACGGCGCTGGTATCGGCGGTAAGCCATCTCGCCGTCGGCGACGGGGCGGAGGTGAACTGGATCATCGTGCAGGAGCAGCCCGACGACGCAACGCATCTCGGCCAGTTCAACGCCACACTCGGCAAGGAGGCCAGGCTGCGCCTTTTCGTCATGAACGCCGGCGGTCGTCTGGTGCGCCAGGAAGTGCTGGTGATGGCGAATGGCGATGGGTCGGACTTCCAGCTTCGCGCGATCAACCTGCTTGCCGGCGACGCAATAAACGATCTGACGATGCAGCTCGACCACGCCGCGCCGCACACGACGTCCACGGAGCTCGTCCGCAACATCCTCACCGATCGCTCCCGCGGCGTCTTCCAGGGCCAGATCCGGGTCGCCCGCGAGGCCCAGAAAACCGACGCCAAGATGGCGTGCAACACGCTGCTGCTTTCCGACGAGGCCGAATTCGCCACGAAGCCGGAACTCGAGATCTTCGCCGACGACGTTGCCTGCGGGCACGGCGCCACGGTGACCGAGATCGACCGCGGGCACCTCTTCTATCTCATGGCGCGTGGCGTGACCGAGAAGGAGGCGCGGGGCCTGCTGGTCAAGGCCTTCCTGGCCGCCGTCATCGAGGAGCTGAACGACGAGCCTCTGGTGGAGGCGCTGGAGGCCAAGCTCGACGCATGGTTCTCCAAGCATGGCTGAGCGCGCAATGGATCAGAAAGTCGACTACGCTCCCTACGACGTCGAGGCGATACGGCGCGACTTCCCGATCCTTGCCCGCGAAGTCTACGGCAAGCCGCTCGTCTATCTCGACAACGGTGCCTCCGCGCAGAAGCCGGAAGCCGTGATCCAGGCGATCGACCACGCCTATCGGAACGAGTACGCGAATGTCCATCGCGGCCTGCACTTCCTCTCCAATGCCGCGACCGACGCCTACGAGAAGGCGCGCGAGACGGTGCGCCGCTTCCTGAACGCGGGAAGCGTGGACGAGGTCGTCTTCACCAAGTCCACGACCGAGGCGATCAACACCGTCGCCTATGGCTGGGGGATGCCGAATATCGGCGAGGGCGACGAGATCGTCCTGTCGATCATGGAGCATCATTCCAACATCGTGCCGTGGCATTTCATCCGCGAGCGGCAGGGCGCGAAGCTCGTCTGGGCGCCGGTCGGCGACGACGGCTCGTTCAGCATCGACGCGTTCGAAAAGTGCCTGAACGCGCGCACCAGGCTGGTTGCCATCACGCAGATGTCGAACATGCTCGGCACGGTCACGCCGATCAGGGAGATCGTCAAGCTCGCGCATGCGCGCGACATCCCCGTGCTCGTCGACGGCAGCCAGGCGGCCGTGCACCTGCCGGTGGACGTGCAGGAACTTGGCTGCGACTGGTATGTGATGACCGGCCACAAGCTCTACGGACCATCGGGGATCGGCGTGCTCTACGGCAAGGCCGACAGGCTGAAGGCGATGCGCCCCTTCCAGGGCGGCGGCGAGATGATCGTCGACGTCACCGAGGACACGGTGACCTACAACGACCCGCCGCATCGCTTCGAGGCAGGCACGCCGCCGATCGTGCAGGCGATCGGGCTCGGCGCGGCGCTCGACTACATGGACCGTATCGGCCGCGATCGGATCGCCGCGCACGAGGCGGAACTGCGCGACTATGCCCACGAGCGGCTGCGGTCGATCAACTCGCTGCGCATCTTCGGCGAGGCCCCGGGCAAGGGCGCCATCGTTTCGTTCGAGCTGCAGGGCATTCACGCCCATGACGTTTCGATGCTGATAGACCGGTCCGGCGTGGCCGTGCGTGCCGGTACCCATTGCGCCCAGCCGCTGCTCAAGCGCTTCGGCGTGACCTCGACATGCAGGGCCTCCTTCGCCATGTATAACACCAAGGCCGAGGTGGATGCCCTGGCCGAGGCGCTGGAAAAGGCGCGAAAGTTCTTCGGGTGATCAGTGATGCGTGACGAGATCAATACGATCGATACGGACGCCGGCAAGGTGCAGGCCGTCGAAACCTCGATTCCGCCGGACGAACTCGCCCGGCTGACGGACGACATCATCTCGGCCCTCAAGACCGTCTACGATCCCGAGATTCCCGCCGACATCTACGAACTCGGGCTCATCTACAAGATCGACGTGGAGGACGACCGGCAGGTCAAGATCGACATGACGCTGACCGCACCGGGCTGCCCGGTCGCGGGAGAGATGCCCGGATGGGTCGAGAACGCCGTAGGCGCGGTCGAGGGCGTATCGGGCGTCAACGTGAAGATGGTGTTCGATCCACCGTGGACCCCGGACAGAATGTCCGAGGAAGCACAGGTCGCCGTAGGCTGGTACTGAACCGCGGGAAGGGCGGAACGATCGTCCCGCCCTTCGTGGTGCTGCCCTTCCTCAATTGAGGATGTGCACGATCCTGCGGCTGCCGGGCTCGACCAGAACCGTACGGTCGTCGACGACGACATATTCGTAGCGGGTCTCGAGATCGGGCACTTCGAGAGGCTGCACGACGATCGTCTCCGGCAGTTCCGCGCCGACGACGATGTCGAAGTCAGCCGGTGCCTCGACCGGGACGACCTCGTGGGTGACGATGTATTCACGAATGACCGTCTCGTTCTCCGGGGTGATGACGACGGTCTGGGCGACGGCCGCTGCCGACATGGCCAGGATCGAGGCGCCGGCCAGAATACCGATGATCTTGTTCTTCATTTCTGCACTCCTTGTTGGGCAGTCCATGACGCGATCAATCCCGGGCGAGGCGATGGAGTTCCGTCACGAGATGTCGGCTCGCCGTCACATTCCGTGTCACTGGCTTGCGGATCGGGCGAATCTTCCCCATTTTGGGGTTTCGGGTCGCGGGCCTTGAACCCGCGAGCACTGGAGAGTTCGAATGGGCAGATTTGCCGTAATGAGCATGACCGACGCTGCCGCCGCCCGCGTCAGGGATATCGTGGCGACCCGCGACGGCGCGCGTGGCCTTCGCGTCGGCGTCAAGAAGGGGGGCTGCGCGGGCATGGAGTACACGGTCGATCTCGTGACCGAGCCGAGCGCCAGGGACGATCACGTCGAACATGACGGCGCGCATGTCTGGGTGGCGCCCGAGGCCGCGCTCTTCCTTCTGGGCACGCGAATGGATTTCGAGGTGTCGAAGCTCAGGACGGGCTTCACGTTCACCAATCCCAACCAGTCGTCGGCATGCGGTTGCGGCGAATCGGTCGAGCTGAAGCCCGCCGACCTCAAGGCGCTCGCCGAGGCCAGGGCGTCCGCCGGCGCCTGAGACGCATGGACGACGCCGCCATCCGCGACATGTTCGCCGGCCTCGGGCCGGTGACGATCAGGCGCATGTTCGGCGGCAAGGGGATCTACCACGACGGCATCATCGTGGCGCTGGAGATCGACGGCGAGGTCCTGCTCAAGGCCGATCCGAAGAGCGTCCCCGATTTCGAGGCGGCGGCCTGCAGTCAGTGGGTCTATCGGGGACACAAGGGCAGGGGGCCGACGGCCATGCCATACTGGTCGGTACCGCCCTCGGCCTTCGATGATCCCGACGAGATGGCCGAATGGACCCGGCGTGCCTACCAAGCAGCGTTGCGCACGAAGAAATAGAGGTTGAGGGCGCGCATGCCGCGCCCGGGCGTCACGCCTTCACAGCCACGCGCATGAAGGCCGGCATGTCGTCGCCGAAGCCGACGACGGAATCTTCCCGGTCCTCGCGGTGGCGGCGCTGCGGGCGCTCTTCGCGCTCGGGGCGGGTGCCACGCCGGTCGTCGTTCGCCGAGCGGATGGCTTCCTTGCGGCGGCCACGTTCCTCCTGCGTGTCGGCGGCCACGGGGGCGGGTGCCGTCTCGGCGGGCGCCGCCTCGACGGGCTTTTCCTGCGCCTGCTCGCTCGGGCGCTCGCCTCTGGAACGTCCGCCGCGCGGCTTGCGGTCGCGCTCTCCGGCGCGTCCCCGCTCGCGTCCGCCGCGTCGAGGCTTGTCGTCACCGGCCTCCTCGTGGGAGAGCGTCGTGAGGTCGCCGCCGTGCCATTCGATCTGCTGGCCGATCAGCTTCTGTATGGCGTCGAGATACTTGGAATCGGCGCGCGTGGCGATGGTGAAGGCCTTGCCGGAGCGGCCCGCGCGGCCGGTGCGTCCGATGCGGTGGACGTAGTCCTCGGCATGGATCGGAACGTCGAAGTTGAAGACGTGGCTGACATCGGGGATGTCCAGCCCGCGCGCCGCGACGTCGGAAGCCACGAGCAGCTTCAGCTTCCCGTTGCGGAAATTCTCCAGCATCGTCATGCGGGCCCGTTGGTCCATGTCGCCATGCAGCGCGCCGGCATCGAATTCGTGGCGCAGCAGCGAGCGGAAGAGATCGGCCACCTCGACCTTGCGGTTGCAGAAGATGATCGCGTTCTTGAGATTATCTTCCTCGGCGCGGATCAGGTTGCGCAGCACCTCGCGCTTGTCCCAGCCCTTGTTGCCGGCCTTGACCAGCTTCTGCTCGATGTTGACGCCCGTGGACGCGGCGCGCGAGACCTCGATGCGCACCGGCGCATGCAGGAACTGCTCGGTGAGCTTGGTGATCTCGGGAGGCATGGTCGCCGAGAAGAACAGCGTCTGCCGGGTAAAGGGGATGAGCTTGCAGATGCGCTCGATGTCCGGGATGAACCCCATGTCGAGCATGCGATCTGCTTCGTCGATGACGAGGATCTCGACGCCGGTGAGCAGGAGCTTGCCGCGCTCGAAATGATCGAGCAGCCGCCCGGGCGTCGCGATCAGCACGTCAGCGCCGCGCTCCAGCTTGCGCTCCTGGTCGTCGAAGGAGACGCCGCCGATCAGCAACGCGATGTTGAGGCGGTGGTTCTTGCCGTACTTGACGAAGTTCTCCTCGACCTGCGCAGCGAGTTCGCGCGTCGGCTCGAGGATCAGCGTGCGCGGCATGCGCGCCCGCGCCCGGCCGGTTTCCAGCCGGGTGATCATCGGCAGCACGAAGGCGGCGGTCTTGCCGGTTCCGGTCTGGGCGATGCCCAGCACGTCCTTGCCTTCGAGCGCATGCGGGATGGCGCCGGCCTGGATCGGAGTCGGCACGGTGTAGCCGGCATCCGTGACGGCGGAAAGAACCTTGGGCGAAAGGCCAAGGTCGGCGAAAGTCTTCGCTTCGGCGGCGTTCAGGTCTTTGGATTCCACGATTTTTTGTTGTCTTCGAGTTCGGGCCGGTCTCGTCCAATAAATGCGACTTCCAAGCCGGACGCTGGAGACCTTCAGTCCGGTCGCCACTCGGGGCAGGCGTTACGTTGGGCGAGGTCGCATGTCAACATGCGCGCCGCCAATATCGCGTGATTTTGATGGATTCGACGGTGTTTAGGTTAAGCGCACCGGGTTTGCACGGCTCGCCTGGCTCAGTTGGTACCGATTGCCGCTGAATTCAATAGCGAAACTGTTCCGCAAGTATACGCTCGCTCCAGGAGTGGCTGGGATCGAACAGGATCGTCGCGGTCCGGTCCGTGGACTCGCGGACGATGACCTCGATGACGGACTTCACCTCTGTGTGATCGGCGACGGCGTTGACGGGGCGCTTTCCGGGTTCGAGCACCTCGAAGCGAACGGTCGAGTGATTGGCCACCAGCGCGCCGCGCCAGCGGCGCGGGCGAAACGGGCTCACCGGGGTGAGCGCAAGCAGCGGCGCATCGAGCGGAATGATGGGACCGTGCGCGGACAGATTGTACGCCGTCGAGCCGGCGGGCGTCGCCACCATCACGCCGTCGCAGACGAGTTCGTCCAGGCGCATCTTGCCGTCGATCGATATGCGCAGCTTTGCCGCCTGATAGGACTGCCTCAGCAGCGAGACCTCGTTGATGGCGTGGGCGACGAGCGTCTCGCCATCGGACGAGACGGCGGTCATCTCGAGCGGCCGGATCGTCTCGGCGATTGCGCCGCGCAGCCGTTCCGCCAGGCCGTCCTCGCGGTACTCGTTCATCAGGAACCCGACGGTGCCGCGGTTCATGCCGTAGACCTTCTTGCCGCTCGACATGGTCTCGCGCAGCGTGTGCAGCATGAACCCGTCGCCGCCGAGCGCGACGATCACCTCGGCCTGTAACGGGTCTGCCTGTCCATAGAGCGCCGACAGTCGCGTCGCCGCGTCATGCGCGTCGGGCGTCTCGGCATGCACGAAGGCAACGGCGATCGGAGCGTCGGTCATGGCGTGCGGGCTGTCGGCCGCGTCCGCATTCAGTCGGGGGCGCTGGTCTGGAGGGCCAGCGCGTGGAGAGCGCCGCCCATATTGCCCTTGAGCGCCTCGTAGACCATCTGGTGCTGCTGCACCCGGCTCTTGCCGCGGAAGCTCTCGGCGACGACCTCGGCGGCGTAGTGGTCACCGTCGCCGGCGAGATCGCGGATGGTCACCTGCGCGTCGGGTATCGCCTCCTTGATCAGGCGCTCGATGTCGCGCGCGTCCATTGGCATGCCCGATCTCCCGTTCAACCATCCATGAAGGCCGGGAACCAGCCTTCATGCGCCGCCTTCAAGTCGGTGACCGGTATGGCACGCGCATCCGCGAGCTTCAAGGACGTCCCGCCGGTGCGCCCGATGCAGGGCACGCGGATGCCCAGCGAACGGGCCTCGTCGATCATCGCGCGCATCGCGCCGTCGTCGAACGGCATGGTGACGAGGTACCGGGCCTGATCCTCGCCGAAGAAGACCTGGATCGGGTCGAGGTCGGCGGGCACCTCGATGGTCGCGCCGATGCCGGAGGCCATGGCCATCTCCGCCAGGGCCACCGCCAGGCCCCCGTCCGACAGATCGTGGCAGGCGGTCGCGGTCCCGCGTGCGATCAGCGTCCTCACGAAATCTCCGACCCGCTTTTCCTGCGCCAGGTCCACCGGCGGGGGAGGGCCGTCGCCGCGGCCATGCACGTCGCGCAGGTAGATCGACTGGCCCAGATGGGTGCCCAGGTGCTCCGGCGCTCCGACGAGGAAGATCGCCTCGCCCTCGGCCGCGAAGCGGATGCGCGCCATGGCGGACCAGTCGGCAATGAGACCCACGCCGCCGATCGTGGGCGTCGGCAGGATCGCCTGTCCGAGCGTCTCGTTGTAGAGCGACACGTTCCCCGACACGATGGGAAAGCCCAGCGCACGGCAGGCGTCGCCGATGCCCGTGACCGCACGGGCGAACTGGCCCATGATCTCGGGGCGCTCCGGGTTGCCGAAATTCAGGTTGTCGGTCGCTGCGAGCGGCTCGGCGCCAACGGCCGTGAGGTTGCGCCAGCATTCGGCGACCGCCTGCTTGCCCCCTTCGTAGGGATCGGCCTCGACGTAGCGCGGCGTGACGTCGGAGGAGAAGGCGAGCGCCTTCGTGGGATGGCCGTCGACGCGGACCACGCCGGCGTCGCCGCCGGGAAGCTGGAGCGAGTTTCCCTGGATCAGCGTATCGTACTGTTCGAACACCCAGCGCCGCGATGACAGGTCCGGCGACCCGACCAGCTTCAGCAGGGCGTCCGCGACGTCGGCCGTCGGGATGTCGGCGGGCGCAAGCGGGGCAGGCACCTTCGGCTCGACCCACGGCCGGTCGTATTCCGGGGCCTGGTCGCCGAGGTCCTTGATCGGCAGGTTCGCCACTTCCTCGCCATCGTGCAGGATGCGGAAGCGCAGGTCGTCCGTGGTGTGCCCGACGATGGCGAAGTCGAGGCCCCACTTGCGGAATATCGCCTCCGCCTCGGCCTCCTTCTCGGGGCGCAGCACCATCAGCATGCGCTCCTGGCTCTCCGACAGCATCATCTCGTAGGCCGACATACGCTCCTCGCGCACCGGCACGCGATCGAGATCGAGCTCGATGCCGAGGTCGCCCTTCGCGCCCATCTCGACGGCGGAGCAGGTGAGGCCCGCTGCGCCCATATCCTGGATGGCGATGACGGCGCCCGACGCCATGAGCTCGAGGCAGGCTTCCAGCAGGCACTTCTCGGTAAAGGGGTCGCCGACCTGCACGGTGGGGCGCTTCTCCTCGATGCTCTCGTCGAACTCGGCCGACGCCATCGTGGCGCCGCCAACGCCGTCGCGGCCCGTCTTGGCGCCGAGATAGACGACCGGAAGGCCGACGCCTTCGGCCTTCGAGTAGAAGATCGCATCGGTCTTCGCGAGGCCCGCAGCGAATGCGTTGACGAGGCAGTTGCCATTGTAGCGGGGGTCGAAATTGACCTCGCCGCCGACCGTCGGGACCCCGAACGAATTGCCGTAGCCGCCTATGCCGGCGACGACGCCGGCCACCAGATGCCGGGTCTTGGGGTGGTCGGGCGCGCCGAAGCGCAGCGCGTTCATCGCTGCGATCGGCCGCGCGCCCATGGTGAAGACGTCGCGCAATATGCCGCCCACGCCTGTCGCCGCACCCTGATAGGGCTCGATGTAGGAGGGGTGGTTGTGGCTCTCCATCTTGAAGACGACCGCTTCGCCGTCGCCGATGTCGACCACGCCGGCATTCTCGCCGGGCCCCTGGATGACACGCGGACCCGAGGTAGGCAGCGTGCGCAGCCACCTCTTCGACGACTTGTAGGAACAGTGCTCGTTCCACATGGCCGAGAAGATGCCGAGTTCGGTGAAGGTCGGCTCGCGGCCGATCAGGTCGAGGATCCGCTGGTACTCGTCGGGCTTCAATCCGTGCGCGGCCACGAGTTCGGGCGTGATCGCGATCGTGTTGCGAAGGGTCATCCGGCAGGTCCGATCCTGTTGGGTTCGGGCCTCCTAAAGCGCGAAAGGCCACGATCCGCAAGGACCACCAGCACCGACAGCACAAGAAACAGCGCCAGCATGGCCAGGCTCGACAGGGCGACCCCGCCGATGCCACGCGTGCCGATATCGAGGAACGGGTACGGCACCTCGCCGGCGAATGGCAGCCTGGCCATGATATAGGCGAGATAGGCGAGGGGGTAAGCGAGGAACAGCGGTACGGCGCGCCAGCGCAGCGTGCCGTCGGCGCCCGCCGCCAGCCACCAGACCAGATAGATCGCCGGGGTGACGTAGTGGAGAAGGACGTCGCAGATGAGGGACATGCCTTGCGGCTGCCACAGCCTGGCGAGAACGGTGACGTAGACGATCGCCACGACCGCGATCGCCACGGCCATGCCCGCGCGCATGGTCGACGTCTCGAAGGCGGCCGGCCGGCCGGACAGTGCCGCGCAATGCACCAGCACGGCGCCGATATTGGTCAGGATCGTGAAGAAGGAAAAATAGAAGACGAGCGACCCGGCGAGGCTACGGCCGGCCTCCATCGATGCCGGGATGGTGATCGCGAACTGCAGGACAAGCGCCAACAAACCGGTCGCCAGCCCCGCCAGGTTGAGCAGGCGGCCGGCGCGGCGCATGGGTCAGGCGGCCTGGGCGCAGGAAGCGCTTCCGCCCGCCCAGCGCCTTATGTCGGCGCCGATGCGCGCGCCGGCCGGCTCGGCCATCAGCGGCCCGAAGACCTCGACCTGCCCCGAGGGCCCGCTCGCCTGGACGACGAGCAGCGGACGTCCGCCGTAATTGCCCTTCGGAACGAGCAGGAACCGCGGCCGCCCGGAGAAGGAGTTGAGCTCGTTGGCGAAGCTGTAGCCGGAGAATGCCGGGTCCCTGGAGGCGAACCAGCAGCGATGCGCCGCTATGGCGACCTGCTCCATGTTGCGGAGCGCGGCGCTCTTTCCGCCCGATGGCGCGCGTGCCTCGGGCCTGGACTGGCAGGCGGCCAGCACGGCGGCGACCATCAGGAGGGCGATGCTTTGAACCAAGGAGTTGCTGGGATGTGACTTCGTCATGACGGAAACAGAGCTACCATGCGATTCGCCGGCTGGATGCGCGCCAAGAAAGCAGGCGCCGGCCCGGGGTACAATGATGATCGGGGGATCTCATGCGGATTTTCGGACGCGCGGCGGCGCTGGCCGCCGCCTGGGCATTGCTGTGCGCGGCCGCTGAGGCGGGCGAGGAACTGCTGGTCAGGCACAAGGTCGACTTCGCCGACTGCCCGGCCTCGATCGCAGGACTGCTGCTGAAGCTCGATGCGCGGCCCGACCGGATCAGGACGGAGATCGACACCGCCGCCATCCTACGCGTCAAGCTCGTGTCGATCGAGGCGAACCTGGTCTTCCACTGCTCGAGGACCGCCGGCACTCTGGACATGCTGCGCACGACGCCTGGCGAGCTGGTCAAGGCAGGCGGCTGAGCGCCTCAGGCAGCCTTGCCGAGCACGCTCTCGAAGAGCGCACGCCCGTCGCTGCCGCCATGGGCCGCCTCGATCAGGTTCTCGGGATGCGGCATCATGCCGAGCACGTTGCCGCGCGCGTTGACGATCCCGGCGATGTCGTTGAGCGAGCCGTTCGGGTTCGTGCCCCCGGTGTAGCGGAAGACGACCTGTCCCTCGCCCTCGATCCGGGCGAGCGTTCCGGCATCGGCGAAATAGTTGCCGTCGTGATGGGCCACGGGGCAGCGTATCACCTGGCCGGGCGCGTAGCGATTCGTGAACGCCGTATCGGCATTGGCGACTTCCAGCTTCACTTCGCGGCAGACGAATTTCAGCGATGCGTTGCGCATCAGCGCGCCCGGCAGGAGTCCGGCCTCCAGCAGTATCTGGAAACCGTTGCAGACGCCGGCCACGAGCACGCCCTTTTGAGCCTTCTCGGCCACCGCGCGGATGACCGGCATGCGCGCCGCGATCGCGCCGCAGCGCAGATAGTCGCCGAAGGAGAAGCCGCCCGGAATGACGATCAAGTCGACATCGGGGATCTCGGTGTCGGTCTGCCATACGGTGACCGGCGGCCTGCCGGATATCTTCGTCAGCGCCGCGATCATGTCGCGGTCGCGGTTGAGGCCGGGAAGGAGGACGACGGCTGATTTCATGGTATCGGGTCGTAGGGTTTGCCTGCTTCGGCGATTTCGCGCAGTTCGAGACGGTGTTCGATCCGCTCGAGCCGCTCTTCGTGGCGAGCGAGGAATCCGTAGATGTCGTGAACGTCGTTCTGAATGCCCATCTGAGTCAGCCGGGTCGAAACGACCTCTTGGCGTATCTCGCCGATCCCGTTCTCCATCCTGTCCATGCGGCCCTGAACGTTCCTCAGGCTCTCGTAGATCAGATCGCTCGTGACTTCCGTCATCACACCGCTCCTGCAGCTTCAGGTTAGCGATATGGCATAGTTCTCGATTACCGTGTTGGCGAGAAGCTTGTCGCACATGGCCTTGAGGTCGGCTTCGGCCCTGGACTTGTCCGCGCCCTCGATCTCGATGTCGAAGACCTTGCCCTGGCGCACCTGGCCGACACCGGAAAAGCCGAGCGAATCGAGCGCGTGCTCGATCGCCTTGCCCTGCGGGTCGAGTACGCCGTTCTTCAGCGTGACGGTGACGCGTGCCTTGATCACGATGCTGCAACTCCGACGATGCTAGTGGGGCTTGCCGCGGCCGTTGCCCGACGAGACCAGTACCGGGCCTGAAGGCTTCGGCGGTTCGTTCTCGTTCATGATGCCGAGCCGGCGCGCAACTTCCTGATAGGCCTCGACCAGGCCGCCCATGTCGCGGCGGAAGCGGTCCTTGTCGAGCTTGTCCTGGGTGGCGACGTCCCACAGGCGGCAGGAATCCGGGGAAATCTCGTCGGCCACGACGATCCTCGGAATCTCGCCCTCCCAAAGCCGCCCGCACTCGATCTTGAAGTCGACGAGCTGGATGCCGACGCCGAGGAAGAGGCCCGACAGAAAGTCGTTGACGCGGATGGCCAGCGCCATGATGTCGTCGATCTCCTGGGGCGACGCCCAGCCGAAAGCGGTGATGTGCTCTTCGGACACCATCGGGTCGTCCAGCGCGTCTGCCTTGTAGTAGAATTCGATGATCGAGCGCGGCAGCACCGTGCCTTCCTCGATGCCCAGTCGCTTTGCGAGCGAACCTGCGGCAATGTTCCTCACCACCACCTCGAGCGGGATGATCTCGACTTCCTTGATGAGCTGCTCGCGCATGTTCAGCCGGCGGATGAAATGCGTGGGGATGCCCATCCGGTTGAGATGGGTGAAGATGTGCTCGGAGATGCGGTTGTTGAGCACGCCCTTGCCGTCGACGATCTCGTGCTTCTTCTTGTTGAACGCGGTGGCGTCGTCCTTGAAGAACTGGATCAGCGTGCCCGGCTCCGGACCCTCATAGAGAATCTTGGCCTTGCCTTCGTAAATGCGCCGGCGACGGTTCATGGGGCGATGTCTCTGGTTGTAAGGGCTGGCGTCAAGCGACCGGTCCCTTGCTGGCCGTCCAGGGGAGAGGAGCGGCGGGGTCTCAACGGCGCTCTCTAGCGCAATAAAGGGCCGCGCTCAATTGGCAAATCCGCGCAATCAACGGGATCGCGGCCCTTCAGGCCCGGCAACACACGCGGCGGCGATAGCCTTTGCGTTGCGTTTGCGGACCGCCTATCTAGACGGAAGACTCGGTCGAAGCCGGAGGAACGGACATGAGCACGATGAAGGACCGCGAAGAGGGTTTCGAGCGCAAGTTCGCCCATGACGAGGAACTGAAGTTCAAGGCCATGGCGCGCCGCAACAAGCTGCTCGGACTCTGGGCGGCCGAAAAGCTCGGCAAGTCCGGCGATGCCGCGGAATCATACGCGCGCGAGGTGGTTGCGGCCGATTTCCAGGAGGTCGGCGACGAGGACGTGTTTCGCAAGGTGCGTGGCGATTTCGACGCCGCCGGCGTGACGCAGTCCGACCACCAGATCCGTCGAACGATGGAGGAACTGCTGGCCCAGGCGATCGATCACGTCCGCAAGAGCTGATTCGCGGACGGCGCGGGTGGAGCGGCGATGACCCGCGAAACGGGCCTGCGGTCGCGCATGGAGCGTGGCGAGGCCGTGCTGTCGGCATGGTCGGGGCTTCCCGACAGCCTGACGGTCGAGGCCGTCGCCGGGCTGTCGTTCGACGCCGTCACGCTGGACATGCAGCACGGCGCGCATCACGAGGACAGCGTGGCGCGCGGCCTTGCCGCGGTGATCGCGGCCGGGCGAAACGCCCTCGTGCGCATTCCGGTCGGGCGTTTCGACATGGCGAGCCGCGCGCTCGATTTCGGTGCGGAAGCGGTGATTGCGCCGATGGTCAACTCGGTCGGCGACGCGCAAGCCTTCGCCGCCGCGATGAAGTATCCGCCTGTGGGCAAGCGATCCTGGGGGCCGTCCCTGGCCATGCCCAGGCGGCAGACCCGGGATGCCGCCGCCTGGCTCGCCGGCGCCAACATTGCCACGATGGCCTTCGCGATGATCGAGACGCGCGAGGCGTTCGCCGCTGTCGATTCCATCCTGGCTGTGCCGGGCATAGACGGCGTCTTCGTCGGCCCATCCGACTTCTCGATCGCCTGGACCGGCGGCGCTGTCGTGGATCCGGGCCTGCCCGACATGATGGACGCCATCGGCGCCATCGGGGGACGGGCGCGGGCAGCGGGCAAGTCCGCTGGCATCTACGTGGTCGATCCCGCGCTCGCCGGCCGCTACCACGCCATGGGCTACGGCCTGATCGCAATCGGCAGCGAGGCGCGCTACATGGCGCAGGGCGCGGAGAACCTGATCAAGGCCGCGCGCGCCTCGATCAAGTCCTGACCCTCACAGCCGCGAGACGAACTTCGCGAAGGCCATCGAGCCCTCGGGCCAGGGACCGTAGCCCGACTCCGCGTTGAGATGGCCGGCCTCGCCGGCGTCCACGAAAAGTGCTCCCCAGGCCCCGGCGACGTCCTCCGCGACGTCGAACGGGCAGTAGGGATCGTTGCGGCTCGCCACGACGATGGAAGGGAAGGGCAGGGGATCGCGGGGATAGGGCCCGAAGGTCATCAGATGCTTCGGCCGGATCGCAGGGTTGGCGACATCCGGCAGCGCGACGAGGAACGCACCCGCGACCGAATTGCGGAAGTCCGGCACGGCCTGTACCGCCGCGGCGACGCCGAGCGAGTGGCCGACGAGTATTACGGGCCGCGTCGCGGCGTTGACGGTCTCGGCGACGCGCGCGGTCCAGTCCTCGCGAACGGGCTTGCTCCACTCGGCCTGTTCCACGCGGCGCGCCGTGGACAGCTTGGCCTCCCAGCGGCTCTGCCAGTGATCTGGACCGGAGTTCGTGTAGCCCGGAATGATGAGGATATCGGCGTCCTTGGCTTTCATGGCGCCGATGTAGCGAGACCGGCCGCGCCGTTCAACCGGCATGGACCGGAGGGTCGCGCCGTGAACAGGCTGTTCGCAATGTCGGCGCTTGCGGGTCGATCGGCGAACCATGATCTCATGCGGCAGCAAGCCGCGTGCCGCGGCAGAAAGGGACTCTCATGAGCGGTCTTCCTTATTCCGCCACGACGCCGGTCAGCGTCTCGAAGGTGGGCCTGCGTGCCCGGGACGCGGATGCCGTCGCGCGCTACTATCGCGAGGTCGTGGGGCTGGCCGAGATTTCGCGGTCTACTTCGACGGTACGGCTCGGCGCAGGCGGCCGGGTGCTGCTCGAGATCGAGCAGGTAGCCGGTCTTCGGCCCGACGACCCACGGGGCGCCGGGCTCTTCCACACCGCGTTCCTGCTTCCTGGCCGGGCGGATCTCGGCCGCTGGACGCGCAATGCGATCGACAGGCAGCTCCGCGTCGATGGTGCGTCGGACCATCTCGTCAGCGAGGCGATCTACCTGACGGACCCCGAAGGAAACGGCATCGAGATCTATGCCGACCGGCCGAAGGAAGCCTGGCCGGTGAAGGCAGGCCAGATCGTGATGGCGACCAACCCGCTCGACATTCCCGATCTCGTGGCCTCCGCCGGCGGTACCGCATGGACGGGCGCGCCGGAGGGCAGCATCGTCGGTCACGTGCATCTCCGGGTTGGCGACACGGCGGCTGCCGAGGCGTGGTGGGGCGGTGAGATGAGCTTCGACACGATGGCGCGGTACGGCGACGCAGCCGTGTTCCTTGCTAGCGGCGGCTACCACCACCATGTCGGCGCCAACATGTGGCAGAGCCGTGGCGCCGGCAGGCGCGATGACGACCGGTCCGGCCTCGCCTATGTCGAGTTTGCGGCGCAAGGCGCGGCCGGCGAGAGCGAACGGCTCGACCCCTGGGGCACCGCGATCAGGGTCGTCCCGAAGACCTGATGCGGATGGAAATGAAAAGGGCCCGCGGCAGGGAGAATCCGCGGGCCCTTGTCGTGCGGCCGATATGTCGGGAGGTCAGTCGGTCGCGGGTATCGTCACCTTTGGCACCTCGATCTGGATGTCGATGGTGCGCGAATTGTCGAACGTGCCGTTGAGATAGAGTATCGCGGCGAGGATGGCGGCTGCGATCAGGCCGCCGGCCACAAACCACCCCGCCTTGCTGCCGCCATTCACGACGACCACGTCACGGTCCGCCATTGTTCTTCTCCAAACTCAATTAGTTTCCGCTCAAGAACGGACGGGCGCGGGAAAGGTTCCACGCCCGGGGCGACGCCGTCGCGCCTCATCCATTGGTCGAAGAACTCCGCGAACCCGATACGCAATGGCTCGCACGCGATTGGCAGGCGGGGCGCCGGTCAACTAGGCTATCGGCAGGTCTCCGCGAGCGAGACGAGGGGGTGCCACAGAGGGAGGATCAGCATGTCGACATATGTTCTGGTTCACGGTGCCTGGCACACGGGCGAACTGCTGGAACCCGTCGCGGCGCCGATCCGCGCTGCGGGGCACACGGTCCACACGCCGACCATCAAGGGCAACCGCCCGGGCGATTCCCGGAAGACCGGGCTCGGTGAGGCGATCCAGTCGATCGTGGACTACCTGGCCGAGAAGCAACTCGCCGACGTCGTGCTGGTCGGGCATTCCTATGGCGGTATGGTGATAACCGGCGTCGCCGACAGGGTACCGGCAGGCACCGTACGTCGCCTCGTCTACTGGAACGCGTTCGTGCCGAACGACGGCGAATGCCTGAACGACATGGTCCCGCCGACCTATGTGCAGCTCTTCGATGCCATGGAGCAGCCCGACGGTTCGGTGATGCTGCCGTTCCCGATCTGGCGCGAAGCCTTCACCAACGACATGAGCGGGGAGGAATCACAGGCGGCCTTCGACCGGCTCAACCCGCACCCCTACGCCACCTTCAGGGACAGGATCAGCCTGTCGAAGCCGCCGGCTGCGATGGAGATCGGAAAGTCCTACATCAACTTCACCGGCGACGCCGCGCTGCCCCACTCCATGCCCTGGCATCCGCGCCTGTCCGAGAAGCTCGGCCTCTACCGGCTCGTTCTGGCCGAGGGCGGACACGAGGTCTGCTTCTCCAATCCCAAGCTGCTCGCCGCCAAGATCATGGAGGCCGGGCGGGACTGATCGCGGCGACCTGCGGCTGGATCAGGCGCTCGTCCCGAAAACGCGGGCGAAGATCGTGTCGACGTGCTTGGTGTGGTAGGCGAGGTCGAACCTGTCGCGGATATCGTCCTCCGACAAGGCGGCGCGAACGTCCGCGTCGGCAAGCAGTTCCTCGAGGAAGTCCTTGCCCTCTTCCCACACCTTCATGGCGTTGCGCTGTGTCAGCCGGTAGGCATCCTCGCGCGACACGCCTGCCTGTGTCAGCGCCAGCAGCACGCGCTGGGAGTGGATGAGGCCGCGGAAGCGGTTCATGTTGGCCAGCATGTTGTGCGGATAGACGACGAGCTTCTCGATCACGCCGGTCAGGCGTGCGAGCGCGAAGTCGAGCGTTATCGTGGCATCCGGGCCGATCATCCGCTCCACCGAGGAATGCGAAATGTCGCGCTCGTGCCACAGCGCGACGTTCTCCATCGCCGGCATCGCGTAGGCGCGCACCATACGGGCGAGGCCCGTCAGGTTCTCCGTCAGGACCGGATTGCGCTTGTGCGGCATCGCCGAGGAGCCCTTCTGGCCCGGCGAGAAATACTCCTCCGCCTCCAGCACCTCGGTGCGCTGGAGATGGCGGATCTCGGTCGCCAGCCGCTCCACCGACGACGCCACGACGCCGAGCGTGGCAAAGAACATCGCATGGCGATCGCGGGGAATGATCTGCGTCGAGACCGGCTCCACCTCGAGGCCGAGCTTTGCGGCGACATGCGCCTCCACCCGGGGATCGATGTTGGCGAACGTGCCTACGGCGCCTGAAATCGCGCAGGTCGCAATCTCCCTGCGGGCCGCGACGAGCCGTTCCCGGCAACGCGCGAACTCGGCATGTGCGAGGGCAAGCTTCACGCCGAATGTCGTCGGCTCGGCGTGAATGCCGTGGCTGCGGCCGATCGTGACGGTGTCCTTGTGCTCGAAGGCGCGCTTCTTCAAGGCCGCCAGAAGCGCATCGAGGTCGGCGAGCAACAGGTCGGAAGCCCGCGCGAGCTGTACCGACAGCGTGGTGTCCAGCACGTCGGACGAGGTCATCCCCTGATGCACGAACCGGGCATCGGGGCCGACGATCTCTGCCAGGTGGGTCAGGAAGGCGATGACGTCGTGCTTGGTCTCGCGCTCGATCTCGTCGATGCGATCGACGTTGAAGGTGGCGCTGCCGCCTTTCTCCCAGATCGTCCGGGCGGCTTCGGCGGGAATGACGCCCAGCTCGGCCAGCGCGTCGCAGGCATGCGCCTCGATCTCGAACCAGATGCGGAACCGGGTCTCAGGCGACCAGATGGCCACCATCTCCGGCCGGGAATAGCGCGGGATCATTCGCGGGTCCTGACGTCTTGGAGTGGAATGCAGCGCCTCCTAACAGAGGGCGCGGCGATGCTCAACCGCCTCACATCTTCCCGGTGACGGCGAGGAAGCGGAAGTCGGGACCCTCGAAGCCGAGGCGCCGGATCGCGACGATCACCGCGTAGACCGGATCGCCCGCCTCGGGGAAGAAAGTCTGGACGCCGGCGATCGAATAGGATTGCGGACAGCCCCGGCTCGACGGCACGCTGGCGTCCTCGTGGAGGATATCGGCGAGGCCGCCCTCGCGCAGGCGCTCCAGCCGGAAGCCCTTCACCTCGGCAAGGCCGTCGCACATGGCCGGACCGTTGGCGTCCACCAGGGTCAGCCGGAATTCGAGATCGTCGTCGATCGCCGGGAAGACCGGCCGGGGTCCGACGCGCATGACGAAGGGGTCGGCCGAGAACTCCGTCACCTGGTTGTGGCCTGCGGCGAAGCCCGGGTTCGCGCCCAGTCCGGCGTCACCGGCAACCGACGCGCCGCGCTCCGCCGCGGCGGCCCGCGCGGCATCGACGGTCGCGGCCTCGTCCTCCAGGAGAACCCGCACCGGTGTGCCGGGAAGAAACGTGTCGCCGGCCGTGTCGATGTAGAAGCGGTTCGCATAGGGAAACCCGGATCCGTCCTGGACACCGTATTCCTCGAAGGCGAATATCCCTCCGTCGGCCGTGAAACCGAGCACTTCCCATGTGGCGACGTCGCCGGCGCGAGCGGGTGAAAACGCAGCCAAGCAGGCGGCCAGCACAATCGGCAATGCACGCATCGCGTCCTCCCTCAGGTCTGCGACCACGCCGGGAACACGTCGCCTGGCGCGGGCGTCGCGGCGTGGACGCCGCGCGCGATCGCCCGGGCCATCGTGGCGCCGGCGGCCGCGAACATGTCGATAGCGGCGTCGAAATCCGGCCTGCGGCCGCTCGCGCCCGTCGCCAGCGCGAAGACGAGATCGCCGTCGACCGGCGTGTGGGCGGGCCAGATCGCGCGCGCGAACCCGTCATGGGCGGCGATGGCGAGCCGTTTCGCCTCCGGCTTGGTGAGCACGGCGTCGGTGGCGATGACGGCGATCGTCGTGTTGGCGCCCGGGCCGGCCGCCTCGCGGAACTTCAGTGATATCCGCCGCGCCTCGTCGGGCAAGGGCGAGGGCAGGCCCAGCCCACCGAACTCGTCGCCGATCTCGAAGGGGGCCGCCCAGAAGTGCCGCGTCGTTCCGACCCGCACCGTGCCCGTCGGATTTACGGCGGCGAGCGCACCCACGGTGAAGCCGCTCCCCAGGAGGCTCGACGCCGAGCCGAGGCCACCCTTCAATCCCGCCGAAAGCGCGCCGGTGCCGGCGCCGGCCGTGCCGATGGCGAACGACTTCGCGGCCGATCCCGCCGCCTGATGGCCCAGTTCGCGATAGGGCGGATAGCGGCCCCAGTCCTTGGGCGCGCCGTTTGCGAGGTCGAACAGGATCGCCGACGGCACGATCGGCACGCGGCTGCCGCGGACCTCGAAGCCGATGCCCTTCTCGCGCAACCATGCCTGCACGCCGGAAGCCGCGTCGAGCCCGAAGGCAGAGCCTCCCGAAAGGACCAGCGCGTTGACGGTCTCGACGGCGTTGTGGGGTTCGAGGAGGTCCGTCTCCCGCGTGCCGGGCGCGCCGCCCAGCACCTGGACGCCGGCCACTGCGGGCTCTTCGCACAGGATTGCGGTGACGCCCGAGCGAAGCCGCTCGTCCGCGGCGTTCCCGACCAGAAGGCCGCCGACATCGGTGATGAGGTTGGTGGGCCCGGCCCGCATGACGCTCATGGTCCGGCCTCGACGAATTTCTCGCCGTCATACCGATAGAGGCGGTAGGGCGACCCTGCCCGATCGCCCTTCGCGTCGAATGCGACCGGGCCGATCGCGGTTTCGAACGCACCCTGCTGAAGCGCGTCGAGGACCGGAATTCCGCGCGCGGCCGCCTCCGACAGCGCCTGTCCGGCGATCTCGGCTGCGGCCAGGCCCGGCAGCACATAGCCTTCCGGCTCGATGCCCTCGCTGCGCAGGGACTGGAGCTGTTCCTCGTCAGCGAGTTCGGCCCATTCGGGCAACCCGACCATCAGCACGCCCTCGGGAAGGTCCAGCTCGCCGAAGGCACGCAGAGCCTCGCCGCCCGCGATGGTCAGGTCGTAGCCCAGTTCGTTCGCGCTGCTGGCGAGCACCGCCACGTCGTCCCGCTCGCCGCCGACAAAGACGTGGGTCGCGCCGGCACGCCTCAGCCGGCCGGCGAGCGCGACCTGATTGTCGAGCTGCGGGCGGAACGTGTCGACCAGCAGCGGCCTGAGGCCGCGCTGCTCGGCTGCGAGACGAAGCGTCTCGGCCAGTTCGCGTGAGTGGATCGTGCCGTCATCGATGATCGCGAACAGCTCGTCGCGCCACAGTTCGGTGAGCAGGCGGGCGATCTCGGAGGCCTCCGCGTCTGCGCGCGGTGCCATGCGGACGACCGGCCATCCGGTCCTGTCGCGGCGGTCGGTGAGGCTGTTGGTACGCACCCCGACGGCCAGCACCGGGATCCCGGCGTCCTTTAGTACCGGCAGCGCCGCCTCGATCGCCTCCGTGCAGAGGTAGCCGAGGACCATGGTCACGCCCGCGTCAACGAAGCGGCGCGCGGCGGCCTCGCCACCCTCGGCGGTGCACTCGTCGTCCTCGACCTTGAGCGACAACGTGGCGCCTGCGGCCTCCGCGCCCTCGCGCAACTGGCCGCCGAGCCGTGCCATCGGGCCGCTCAGCGGCGCCGAAAGGCCGACGAGCGGTTCCTGGGCCATGGTCGGAAGCCATGTCATCACCGCCGTCAATGCCAGAACTGCCGTCTTCCTCAGCGCCATGCGCCCCGGGGCCCCGATTTCGCTGCGTTTCCGCGTCGCGGTCTTTTGCGCGGTTACCTATCCGGCGTAAAGGGGCCTGCGTAAAGGGGCGCGGCGGGCGCTCTGCTTGTGGCCATCCGCCGTGCCACTATATTGAGGCCGACAGCGGGAAGCGCGCATTGCTCGACAAGAACGGAATTCTCCCCCAGGACTACCGCAACGCCATGGCGGAATTCGCCGGTGCCGTGCATGTGGTCACCACCGACGGGCCGGCAGGTCGGCGCGGCGCGACCGTGATCGCGGCATGCTCGGTATCGGACAGCCCACCCACGGTGCTCGTCTGCCTCAGCCGCGAGGTTGCCCGCAACGATCTGTTCGTGGAGAATGGCGTCTTCGCGCTTTCCACGCTTGCCGCCGGGCACAGGCCGCTGGCCGATGCCTTTTCGGGACTTACCGGCCTGGCGCAGGACGAGCGGTTCGCGCTCGGCCGCTGGAAGACGCTGACGACCGGTGCACCGGTGCTCGAGGGTGCGATCGCCGTCTTCGACTGCACCATCGTCGAGGCGAAGGACGTCGCCACCCATCGTGTCCTTTTTGGCAAGGTGACAGGGCTGAGCATCGGCGATAGCCTCCAACCCCTGCTCTACCACCGTCGCGGCTATGCCCAGCTGCCATGACACTGTCCCGCACTGACCCCTTGCCCCGGCAGGAGTAGCCATGACCAGCGCCACCCCGCGCGCAATACCGCAATCGATCGACGAGACGCTCGCGCTTCTTCAGAGCGCCGACTATGTGGCCGACAGGGCGCTGGCGACGGTGCTTTACCTGAGCCTGAAAATGAGGCGCCCCCTTTTCCTCGAGGGCGAGGCGGGCGTCGGCAAGACCGAGATCGCCAAGGTGCTCGCGTCGGCGCTGGGCCGCAAGCTGATCCGCCTGCAGTGCTACGAGGGCCTCGACGTTTCGTCGGCCGTCTACGAGTGGAACTACGCCGCGCAGATGATCGAGATCAGGATGGAGGAGGCGGCGGGCGACGTCGACCGCTCGGCCATGGAGAAGAGCGTCTTTTCCGAGCGCTACCTGATCCGGCGCCCGGTGCTGGAGGCGCTCGGCGGGGAGGAGGGCGCGGCCCCGGTATTCCTCATCGACGAACTCGATCGGACGGACGAGGCCTTCGAGGCGTTCCTGCTGGAAATCCTGTCCGATTTCCAGGTGACGGTGCCCGAGCTCGGCACGATCCGCGCCAAGGAACCGCCGATCGTCATCATCACGACCAATCGCACGCGCGAAATCCACGACGCGCTCAAGCGCCGCTGCCTCTATCACTGGGTCGACTATCCCAACGCGGCACGCGAACTCGACATCGTCCATCGCAAGGTGCCCGACGCCAACAAGCGCCTGTCGGCCGAAGTCGTGTCCTTCATCCAGAAACTGCGGCAGATCGACCTCTTCAAGGCGCCGGGCGTGGCCGAGACGATCGACTGGGCCGGTGCGCTGACCGAACTCGACAAGGTGGCGCTGGACCCCGAAACCGTTTCCGATACCATCGGCGTGATCCTGAAGTACCAGGACGACATCGCCCGCATCGAGCAGGGCGAAGGCCGCCGCATCCTGAAGGATGTGAAGGCGGAGCTGACCGCCGCGGAATAGGCCATGGAGACCCCCGCCGCATCGCCGAAGACCGCCGTGCCCGACGGGCGCATCGCCGACAACATCGTCTACTTCGCGCGGACGCTGAGGAAGGCCGGCATGCGCGTCGGGCCGGCCGCGGTCAAGGATGCCATAGAGGCGGTGCTGACGGCCGGCATCGGTACGCGCGACGACTTCTACTGGACCCTGCATTCGGTTCTGGTCAACAGGCGTGAGGATCACCAGACATTCGACGAGGCTTTCCGCCTCTACTGGAAGTCGCGCGAACTGATCGAGAAGCTGCTGGCCATGTTTTCGCCCGTGGCGCCCGACATGCGCGAGCGCCAGAAGCCGCGCGCGGCCGAGAACCGCGTCAGCCAGGCCATGTTCGAGGGTCACAAGAAGAACGCGCCGCCTCAGGAACTGCAGGAGATAGAGGTCGACGCGCGCTTCACGGTCTCCGGCAACGAAGTGTTGCGGGAGAAGGATTTCGCGCAGATGAGCGCGAGCGAGATCGGCGAGGCCAAGAAGGCGATCTCGCAGCTCCGGTTGCCGCACGATCTGGTGCGCACGCGACGCTTCCGGGCCGACGCACGCGGCGCGCGCATCGACCAGCGGGCGATGATGCGCGCGGCGATGAAGACGGGCGGCGAGATGATCCTGCCGCGGTTCCGCTCGCCCAGGGAAGTCCATCCGCCGCTGGTCGTGCTGGCCGACATTTCGGGCTCGATGAGCCAGTACACGCGCATCTTCCTGCATTTCCTGCACGCGCTGACCGAGAAGCGTCGCCGGGTGCACACCTTCGTGTTCGGGACGCGGCTGACCAACCTGACGCGCCAGATGAGGCACCGCGATCCGGACCTTGCGCTGGCCGACTGCTCCGTCGCCGTGAAGGACTGGTCGGGCGGCACCCGGATCGGCGAGACGTTGCGCGAGTTCAACCGGCTGTGGTCGCGGCGGGTGCTCAGCCAGGGCGCGGTGGTCATCCTCATCACCGACGGCCTGGAACGCGACGAGGTCGCCGGGCTGTCGGAGGAGATGGAGCGGTTGCGCAAGTCCTGCCGGCGGCTGATCTGGCTCAATCCGCTGTTGCGTTTCGACGGCTTCGAGGCCAAGGCGCGCGGGGTGAGGGCGATGCTGCCCTTCGTGGACGAGTTCCGACCCGTGCACAGCCTGGAGTCCCTCACCGAACTTTGCCGATCGCTGTCGGACACGCGCCCGCGCAGCGGCGATCCGCGCGAATGGCTGGAACTGGCGCCCGCGGCATGAGACGATCGGGCTGACTGGAGGTTGTCATGACGGTACAGGCATCTTCGGAAACGCTCGACCCGCTGGCGATGGCGGCGGAATGGACGACGGCGGGCAGGAAGGTCGCGCTGGCTACGGTCGTCGAGACCTGGGGTTCGGCACCGCGTCCGGTCGGCAGCCATCTCGTCATCGACGAGGAAGGCAATTTCCACGGCTCGGTTTCCGGCGGCTGCGTCGAGGGCGCGGTGGTGACGGAGGCGATCGACGTCATCGGCGACGGCAAGCCGCGCATGCTCGAATTCGGCGTTGCGGACGAGACCGCCTGGCGCGTCGGGCTTTCGTGCGGCGGACGCATCAGGGTCTATGTCGAGCGGGTCGGGTAGGGGACCGCTGCATGAACCTGGAACTTCTCAAGCGCCTCAACGCGGCACGCGCCGACCGCAAGGCCGCGATCCTGGTCAAGTCGCTCGCCGACGGGAGCGAGAGGCTGGTGTTCGAGGAAGAGCGTCTCGACGGCGCGCTGGGCGGCGCGGTCGCGAAGGCATTCCGGACCGGCCTTTCGGGGACGGTCGAGGCCGACGGCGCCAGCCACTTCCTCAACGTCCACCTGCCGCCGCCGCGCCTCGTGGTCATCGGCGCGGTGCATATCAGCCAGGCGCTGGCGCCCATGGCGCGCATCGCCGGCTACGACATGGAGATCGTCGATCCGCGAACGGCCTTCGCCACGCCGGAGCGCTTCCCCGACGTTGCGCTTCATGCCGAATGGCCCGAGGACGTGCTCAAGGCCAGGCCACTCGACGCCTATTCGGCGCTGGCCGCGGTGACGCATGATCCCAAGATCGACGATTTTGCGCTAAAGGCCGCGCTGGAGGCGAACTGCTTCTACGTCGGCGCGCTCGGCAGCCGGAAGACCCATGCGCGCCGCGTCGAAAGGCTGCTTGCGGCAGGGTTCGACGAAACGACCATCGCGCGCATCGAGGCGCCGATCGGCCTCGATATCGGCGCGGCCAGCCCGGCCGAGATCGCGGTCGCCGTGCTCGCCCAGGTGATCGCGGCCTTCCGGTCGCGCGGGCTGGCGGGATCGCGGGAAGCCGCCGCATGAAGTTCGGGCCCGTCCCCGTCGCCGACGCCGAGGGGGCGATCCTCGCCCACGCCGCAATCGCCGGCCCGAAGCGCCTCAAGAAGGGTCATCTGATCGGCGCCGACGACGTATCGGCGCTGCGCGAGGCAGGCGTCGCCGAGGTGATCGTGGCGCGGCTGAACGCGGACGATCTCGACGAGGACGCCGCGGCCAGCGCGCTCGCCGGGGCGCTGGTGACGCGCAATGCGACGCCGAAGCGGCCGGCGACCGGCCGCGTGAACATCCACGCCGAGGCGGCGGGCGTGCTGCGTGTCGATCGGTCGCTGGTCGACAGGGTCAACCGGGTCGATCCGGCGATCACGCTCGCCACGCTTGCCGAGAATGCCTGTGTCGAGGCCGGCCAGATGGTCGCCACCGTCAAGATCATCCCCTTCGCGGCCGCGCGCGCTTCGGTCGAGGCCGTGACAGCGCTGCTGGCCGAACGCGAGATTTTCGCCGTGGAGCCGTTCAGGCCGCATCGCGTGGCCCTGATCCAAACGACGCTCCCGACCGTCAAGGCCAGCGTGCTCGACAAGACGAAGCGGATCACCCAGGCCCGGCTCGACCGCTCCGGCAGCCACATCGTGTCGGAGACGCGGACCGGCCATGATGAGGCCGAACTGGCGGCCGCCATATCCAGCGTCCTGCCGGATTGCGATATCGTCGCCATATTCGGCGCTTCCGCCGTCAGCGATTTCGACGACGTCATGCCCGCCGCCATCCGGCGTGCCGGCGGCCATGTCGAGCGGGTCGGGATGCCGGTCGACCCGGGCAACCTGCTGGTGCTCGGCGATGTCGACGGGCGCAAGGTTCTGGGCGCTCCGGGCTGCGCGCGCAGTCCCAAGGAGAACGGGTTCGACTGGGTTCTGGACCGGCTGGTCGCCGGCATGGACGTGACGGCGGACGACATCGCCGGGATGGGCGTCGGCGGGCTGCTGATGGAGATCGCGACCAGGCCGCAGCCGCGCGAGCTGCCCGCCCGGCCGTCGAAGAGCAGCGTGCATGCGGTCGTGCTCGCGGCCGGCAGGTCCAGCCGCATGGGCGGGCCCAACAAGCTGCTCGCCAGGTTCGATGGTGAGCCGCTCCTGAGGAGGACGGTCGAACGCGTGCTGGAGGCTGAGCCGGCCGGGGTCACCGTCGTGACCGGCCACCAGGATCAGCGCGCCGCCGCCGTGCTCGACGGCCTGCCGGTCACGCTGCGGCACAATCCGGACTTCGCGGAAGGCCTTTCGACCTCGCTCAGGACGGGAATTTCGGCAGTGCCCGAACAGGCGGCCGGGGCCATGATCGTGCTGGCCGACATGCCGGGCGCGGAGGCGGCCGATTTTCGCCGGCTGATCGCCGCCTTTCGCGCGGGATCGGGCGACGCGGTGGTGCGGGCGACCCATGGCGGCAAGCGCGGCAACCCCGTCATCCTGCCGCGCGCGCTCTTCGGCGCCGTCGAGGCGCTCAAGGGCGATACCGGCGCGCGGGCGATCGTGGAGGGGGCCGACCTTCCCGTCATCGACGTCGAGATCGGATCGGCGGCGAGCGTGGACGTCGACACGCCCGAGGCGATGCACTCGGCGGGCGGCGTGCTCCAGGAGTGATTTGGCCGGTGTCTCCGATCGGGATGGCCAGCCGGCCGCTGATGTGAAACAACGCCCGCATGCTGCCGCGAGCCCTGGCCATTCTCCTCGTCCTCCTATCGGGCACCGTCGCGCGGGCCGAGGCCCTGGCGCCCTTCAAGGACCGGCTCTTCGCCCATCCTGGCGTCATCGCCACGCGCGATGACGGGGCGCATGTCACCGTCGACTACCGCGAGATGCGCGACATCAACGGCCGTGACGAGGTACCTGAGAGGCGGGCGCGGTCCGAGTATGTCGCGCTCGGGGTCCGTTCGGCCCAGAAGGATCTCGTCCTGCGCAGCGAGGCGGGCGACATCGCGCATTTCGCCGTCGGCCAGACGCGTGGGGCACGCGTCATCACCGTCTACCTGCACGGGCAGGGCGGCAGCCGTCGGCAGGGCGTCGATGACTTCACCTTCGGCGGCAATTTCAACCGCATCAAGAACCTGATGGTCGAGAATGGCGGGCTCTATCTGTCGCCCGATTTCGCCGACTTCGCCGAGAAGGGCGCTGCGCAGGTGCGGGCGCTGATCGACCACTATCGCGCGTCTTCGCCGGGTGCGCGCGTCTTCGTCGCCTGCGGCTCCATGGGCGGCGCGCTGTGCTGGCGGCTGGCCCAGGATCGCGACGTCGGCGAGCGGCTTTCCGGGTTTCTGCTGCTTGGCTCGAACAGGGACGCGGGCTTCGTGGGGTCGCCTGCGTTCCGGGCGCGCGTTCCGCTCTATGTCGGCCACGGCAGCCGCGACCGGGTCTTCTCCGTCGAGACGATCGAGGAATTCTTCGCCGGTGTCCGCGCCGCCGCGCCCGGCTATCCCGCCCGCCTCGTCCGGTTCGAGAGCGGGACGCATGGAACGCCGATCCGCATGACGGACTGGCGCGAGACGATCAACTGGATGCTGGAGGCACGATGAGCGGGCATGTCGATCCCACGCGCGAGCGCTTCGGGGCCTTTCGCGGCCTCGCCGACGACGGCCCCATCCACATGCTCAACCTGGTCAGGCTCAAGGTCGATGCCACCTATCCTGACGGGCGCAGGACAACCGGTCGCGAGGCCTATGCGGCGTACGGGCGTGAGAGTGGGCCGATCTTCCGTCGCGTCGGTGGCCGTATCGCCTGGAGCGGAGACTTCCGCCTGATGCTGATCGGTCCGGAGGAGGAGCGATGGGACATCTGCTTCATCGCCGAGTATCCCGGTGCCGCGGCTTTCGTGGAGATGATCAAGGATCCGCAGTATCAGCAGGCCGTGAGGCACCGCCAGGCCGCGGTCGAGGATTCGCGGCTCATACGCCTTTCGCCGCGCCCGACGGGCGCCGGCTTCGGCGAATAGAAGAAGCACAAGGGGAGGACATCATGTTCGAGACGACGATCGCAGGCAGCCTGCCGAAGCCTGGCTGGCTGGCGGAGACCGAGAAGCTCTGGCCGAAGTGGAAGCTCGAGGGCGCCGATCTGGAGCATGCCAAGCGCGACGCCGCGCTGATCTGGCTCAAGGAACAGGAGGACGCCGGCATCGACACCGTCACCGACGGCGAGCAGTTCCGGGTCCATTTCGTGCACGGCTTCCTCGAACACGTCGCCGGGATCGACTGGCAGAAGAAAACGGCGATGGGGATCCGCAACAACCGCTACACCGTCGACGTGCCAACAGTGACGGAGAAGGTCCGGCGCGCGCGCTCCGTCCATGCCGAGGACGCGAAGTTCGTGCGCGCGCACACCGACCGCAAGCTCAAGTTCACGCTGCCCGGGCCGATGACGATCTGCGACACGATCGCCGACGCGCATTATGGCAGGCGCGCCGACATGGCGATGGCTTTTGCCGAACTCCTCAACGAAGAGGCGCGGGAACTGGAATCCCTCGGCGTCGACATGATCCAGTTCGACGAGCCGGCGTTCAACGCCTTCATGGACGATGTAAACGAGTGGGGGGTCGCGGCGCTCGAGCGGGCGGCCGAAGGCCTGAGATGCACGACCGGCGTCCATATCTGCTACGGCTACGGCATCAAGCAGAACATCGACTGGAAGGCGTCTCTCGGCTCCGAATGGCGCCAGTACGAGGAGATCTTCCCGGCGATCAACCGCAGCTCGATCCAGCAGGTCTCGCTCGAATGCGCCAATTCGCGCGTGCCGCTGTCGCTGATCTCGCTGCTCAAGGACAAGATGGTCATGGTCGGCGTGATCGACGTGGCGACGAACGAGGTCGAAACGGCGGAAAAGGTCGCCGGCACCATCCGCGCCGCGCTCGAGCATGTCGACAGGGAACGGCTGCTTCCCTGCACAAATTGCGGGCTTGCCCCGCTTTCGCGCGACGTGGCGTCGGCCAAGCTGCGGGCGCTCGGGGCGGGGGCCGAACTCGCGCGCAGGACGCTCTGAGGCTGGTCCAGTTGCGCGGAAAGCGTTGCCCCGGCGTCGCATCGGCGCCGGGCCTGTGATAGGGCGCGGGAAATGGATGCCGAGCCCTCCCGCGCCCCGCCAACGAGCGAGGAAAGCCATGCCCGCTGGTTCCTGCGCGGCCTCCTCGCCGCCTTTTCCATCCCCGGGCTGATCCTTTCCTCCGCCTTCGTCGGTTTCGCGGGGCTCGCCAAGGATGCCGGTTTCACCCTCGTGGAGACCGTCTTCATGGTCGGTGTCGTATGGGCGCTCCCGGCCAAGGTGGTGCTGATCGGCGCGATACTGGCCGGGTCGTCGCTGCCGGCGGCCGCCTTCGCCGTTGCGCTTTCCTCCATCCGGCTGATGCCGATGGTCGTCACGCTGGTGCCCGAGATCAGGGGACCGCGCACCCGCACCTGGGTGCTCTACGCGCTGGCCCACTTCGTCGCCGTGACGTCCTGGGTGCTGGCGCTCGCCAAGGCGCCGGATGTGCCGCGCGACATGCGCACCGCATGGTATGCCGGGCTGGGCGGCATGCTGGTCGTCATGAACATGGTCGTCGTGGCGGTGGTCTACCAGCTCGCCGCGAGCCTGCCTCCCATCGTCTCCGCGGCGCTCTTCCTGCTGACGCCCATGTATTTCCTGACCTCGCTCTGGGGTTCGGCGCGCGAGCGGGCGGGGCATGTCGCGATGGTGCTGGGGCTGGTGCTCGGGCCGGTATTCTACCTCCTCGCGCCGGGCTTCGAGCTCCTCGGCGCAGGTCTGGTCGGTGGGTTCGGGGCCTTCCTCTGGCACCGCGCGACCAGGGGCGGGAGGACCGCGTGACATTCGAGGCAATCGACGCCTGGTGGTGGCCGTTCCTCTTCATCCTCGTGGCGGGCTGGCTCGCCACCGACGCGTTCCGCTTCCTCGGCGTCTATTTCGGCGGGCGCATATCCGAGACTTCGGAGGCGATGGTCCTGGTGAGATGCGTGGCGACGGCGCTGGTCGCGGCCGTCATCGCAAATCTGCTGATATTTCCGAGCGGGGCGCTCGGCGCTACGCCGCTCGCGCTGCGTGTCGGTGCCGCCGCCGCCGGCTTCCTCGCCTATCTGACGCTCGGGCGCAGCGTCGTTCTCGGCATCGCGGTTGCGGAGATCGTGTTCGCCGTGGGTTACGTGCTCGTCTAGCGCCGCCGTCACTCCGGGCAAGCGAGTGGAGCGCCACCGCGATCGGGAGGTTCCGGCATGACGCGCGGAGATCGGAAAATCAAGACTCCAGTGCGGCCCTGATCTTCTCGGCGTTGGACGACAGCACGTTCTTGTCCTCCATGACGTCGGTCACGGGGCCGATCCGCACGCCTTCGAAACGCGGGATGATGTGGAAATGGAGGTGGAAGACCACCTGTCCGCCCGCCTGCTCGTTGAACTGCTGGATCGTCACGCCGTCGGCGCCGAATGCCTTGACGACCGCCGTGGAGAGTTTCTGGACGGTCTGGATGACCGCGGAGAGACTGTCGGGCGCTATGTCGAGGATGTTTCGCGCGGGCTCCTTCGGGATCACCAGGCAGTGGCCGGTGCCGCGCGGCATGATGTCCATGAAGGCGAAGGTGCGGTCGTCCTCGTAGAGCTTGTAGGAGGGCAGTTCGCCCCTGAGGATCTTCGCGAAGACGTTGGAAGGGTCGTATGGGGAGGCGGGCATGTTCTCTTCGGGGAATCGGCAATCGCCAGATCGGCAACAGGCATTCGTGCGGCACATAGGAAAATCATGCAGGGTGACGGGTCAAGTGCCTTTCCTGCGATTGCCGACTGCCTACTGCCGATCTGCCGACCGATCTTTCCTGAACGGCCCGCGCTCTTCCAGCAGCACGCCGATCTCGGCCACGTCGCGGCGCTCATGGGCCAGATAGTCGGCCACGGCGCGGCGCAGGCCGGGATGGGCGACGTGGTGAGCCGAATGCGTCGTCACGGGCATGTAGCCGCGCGCCAGCTTGTGCTGGCCCTGCGCGCCGGCTTCCACCACCCGGAGCCCCCTGGCGATCGCGAAGTCGATGGCCTGGTGATAGCAGACCTCGAAGTGAAGGAACGGGTGGTGTTCGATGCAGCCCCAGTTGCGCCCGTAGAGCGTGTCGGAACCGATGAAGTTGAGGGCGCCTGCGATGCGCCTGCCGCCGCGCCGCGCCATCACCAGCAGGATGTCGTCGGCCATCGTCTCGCCGATCAGCGAAAAGAAGCGCCGGTTGAGGTAGGGCCGGCCCCATTTGCGCCCGCCCGTATCCATGTAGAAGGCGAAGAAGTCGTCCCAGGCGTCCTCAGTGAGGTCCTTGCCCGTCAGCCACTCGACGGCAATGCCGCCGCAAAGGGCGGCGTCGCGCTCCTTGCGCAGCGCCTTGCGCTTGCGTGACGCGAGAGTCGCCAGGAAATCGTCGTATGTCGCGTAGCCCTCGTTGCGGAAGTGGAACTGCTGGTCGGTGCGATGAAGGAACCCGCGTGTCACCATGACTTCGACCTCGCGCGGGGTCGCGAACGTCACATGCGCCGAGGACGCGCCGATGCGGTCCGTCAGGGAGACGAGGCCGTCGGCGAGCGCGGCCTCGATCGATTCGCTCGCCGGACCGCGAACGGCCAGCAGGCGGGGTCCTGTCGCCGGCGTAAACGGCGCGCAGACCTGGAGCTTGGGATAGTAGCGGCCGCCGGCGCGCTCGAACGCGTCCGCCCAGCCATGGTCGAAGACGTACTCGCCCTGGCTGTGGCTCTTGAGGTAGCAGGGAACGGCGCCGTGCAGCCGCCCGTCCGGACCCGTGAGCCCCAGATGCTGCGGCTGCCAGCCCGTCCGCGCCGAGACGCAGCCCGAATCCTCCAGCGCCTTGAGGAAGGCGTGGGAGATGAACGGGTTGTAGGGCGCATTCCCCGTTCTCGAAGCGCCGTCGAGCCGCGACCATTCCTCCGCCGCGAAAGCGCCGATGGATGCATGCACGGTGAGGGAATATTCGTCTGCGGGACGTTCGGTAATGCCCATGCACCGATATTTGCCGCTTGTGCGGTGCAAAACAAGACGCGGTGCGACGACATCGCTTCACGATCCCGCGCACGTGCCCCGGCCTGTCGACCGGCTTGCCTCGCCTTGACAAAAGGGCGCTTGCATGCGCTTTTCCGGCCGATTTTCGCGGCGCCGCGCCCATAGCGCGGCCGCCCCGTTCACCGAAAAATCCGGAAAGATGCCATGCACCGCTACCGCAGCCACACCTGCGCCGCCCTCAGGAAATCGGATGTCGGCCAGAATGTCCGCCTGTCCGGCTGGGTCCATCGCGTGCGCGATCATGGCGGCCTGCTTTTCATCGACTTGCGCGACCATTACGGCCTCACCCAGATCGTCGCCGATCCCGATTCGCCCTGCTTCAAGACTGCCGAGACCGTGCGCGGCGAGTGGGTCATCCGCGTCGACGGCGTGGTGAAGGCGCGCACGCCGGAAACCATCAACGCCAACCTGCCGACCGGCGAGATCGAGATATTCGCCCGCGACATGGAAGTGCTTTCGGCGGCGAAGGAACTGCCGCTGCCGGTCTTCGGCGAGCCAGACTATCCCGAGGACATCCGCCTCAAGTATCGCTTTCTCGATCTGCGCCGCGAGACGCTCCACCGCAACATCGTCGCGCGCACGAAGATCATCGCCGAGATGCGCAGGCGCATGGGCGAGGCGGGCTTCACCGAATATTCGACCCCGATCCTGACGGCGTCCTCGCCGGAAGGCGCGCGCGACTTCCTGGTGCCGTCGCGCCTCCACGAGGGCAAGTTCTACGCGCTGCCGCAGGCGCCGCAGATCTACAAGCAGCTCATCATGGTCTCGGGCTTCGACCGCTACTTCCAGATTGCGCCCTGTTTCCGCGACGAAGACCCGCGCGCCGACCGCCTGCCGGGCGAGTTCTACCAGCTCGACCTCGAGATGAGCTTCGTCGAGCAGGAGGATGTGCTCTCCACCATGGAGCCGGTGCTGCGCGGCGTGTTCGAGACCTTCGCCGCCGACAAGCCGGTGACGCAGGAGTTTCCGCGGATCGCTTACGACGAAGCCATGCGCAAATACGGCTCCGACAAGCCCGATCTGCGCAATCCGATCGTGATGCAGGACGTCTCGGAGCATTTCCGCGGTTCGGGCTTCAAGGTGTTCGCCAACATCCTGGCCAACGATCCCAAGGCCGAGGTCTGGGCGATCCCGGCGAAGACCGGCGGTTCGCGCGCCTTCTGCGACCGCATGAATTCATGGGCTCAAGGGGAAGGCCAGCCGGGACTGGGCTACATCTTCTGGCGCAAGGAAGGCGACAAGCTCGAGGGCGCTGGCCCCATCGCCAAGAACATCGGTGAGGAGCGCACCGAGGCTATCCGCCAGCAGCTCGGTCTCGACGACGGCGACGCGGTCTTTTTCGCTGCCGGCGATCCCAAGAAGTTCGTCTCGTTTGCCGGTGCCGCCCGCACGCGGGCCGGCGAGGAACTAGACCTCGTCGACCGCGACCGCTTCGAACTGTGCTGGATCGTCGATTTCCCGTTCTTCGAATGGGACGAGGACGAGAAGAAGATCGAGTTCGGGCACAACCCGTTCTCCATGCCGCAGGGCGGCAAGGAGGCCCTCGACGGACAGGATCCGCTGACCATCAAGGCATTCCAGTACGACATGGTCTGCAACGGCTTCGAGATCGCGTCAGGCGGCATCCGCAACCACCTGCCGGAGACGATGGTGCGCGCCTTCGAGGTGGCCGGCTTCGACCGCGCCACCGTCGAGGAGCGGTTCGGCGGCCTCTATCGCGCGTTCCAGTACGGCGCCCCGCCGCATGGCGGCATGGCAGCTGGCATCGATCGCGTCGTCATGCTCCTGGTCGGCGCGAAGAACCTGCGCGAAGTCACCATGTTCCCGATGAACCAGCAGGCGCAGGACCTGCTGATGAACGCGCCGTCCGAGGCGACCCCGCAGCAGCTCCGCGAACTCCACCTGCGCATCGCGCCCAGCGTGAAGTAGTTTCGCGCCACGGGTCCTGCCTGTTTCCGGTCGCAGACATGCGGCCGGCAAGGCTGGCGGCACGCCGGGAAGCGACGGAGTCGGACATGGGCGGCCGGGAAATGCAGATGACGAGGTCGCGGCTTATCATGCTGGGCGGCATCGCGCTCGTGCTGCTCGTGCCCCTTGTCGCCATGGGCTTCACCGACGCGGTGAACTGGACCGCCTTCGATTTCCTGGCCGCGGCCCTGATCCTCGGCGCCGCTGCTCTTGCATGGGAAACGGCACTCCGGGTGTCGCGCAGCGGCGTTCAGCGTGTGCTCGCAGGCTTCGTCATTGCGGGCCTGGTCGCGATCGTATGGGCCCATGGGGCCGTCGGCATCTACTGAGCGGCGCGGTGCTGTCGCCCGGTGCGCGCGGCGGCAATGTCCATCAGGATGAAGGCGACGATCACGCCGAGCCCGGCCGCGGTCAGCGACGTCCACGCGTAGGCGGGCGACAGGCCCTGCATGGCGAAAGTGACGAGCGGCATGATCGCCATCGTCACCATGACCGTATGGGGATCGGTGCGGCGGATCGCGACCTGCAGCAGGTACAGCGGCGCCAGCACGCCCATGATCGCGATGCCGAGGAAGGCCAGCAGCAGGTGGCCCGACCATTCGACCGCGCCGAGGTCGGTGCCGAGCGCCAGCAGCAGCGAGAGCGGAAGGATCAGGTAGAAGCGGTGGGCGAGAACCGCGCCGGATTTCCATCCGCGGTCCAGCAGGGCCTTTGACGAGACCGTGACCAGCACCGTTCCGACACCGGTGGCGACGCTCGCCGCAACGCCTGCCAGGGCGACGCTGCCGTCCGCCACGTCGCCCGCGCCACGGGCAGCCGCGACCGCGAGTATCGCGCAGCCGGCAAGGATGCCGAAGCAGATGCCGAGGCGTGCGGTGCCGGGCCTGACGCCGGTCGTCGCGAAGGCGATCATCATCACGAAGAGCGGGCCGACGCCGATGTTTATGGCGCCCGCGATCGCCGGCTCGATCAGCTTCAGCGCGAAGTAGAACGACAGGAAGGCCAGTGCCGTGCTGGCATTCAGTAGGACAAGCGGGCCCCAGGCCCAGGAACGGGCGCCTTTCCGGGAAACGAGAAGGAAGAAGCCTGCGGTGAGAAGAATCGCCCCGAAGACGAAGGCCGGCGAAGGGACGTCGCGGAGCCATGTGCCGTAGGCGACCTGGCCTCCTGCCTGCATGACCACGGCGACGAGGACGGCCAGACGGCCGAGTGCCGCCGCCTTCCCGAAACTCCGTTCGCCGGATCGTCCGCCTTCCGCCACCATCGCCCTCCCGAAGCGCCCGCTATAGGTGTGATGCCCTGACGTGTCGACCGCCGGTCGCGCCGGGGGAACTGCGTTGTTTCGGCCATGTCGGGCCGCGGCCCCTTCAAACGTCCTCGACGAAAGGCTATAGCGCTCGGCTCGCCGCGCGGCATATCGACAGGACCGGACAGCGTGAACCAGATGGATCAGAAATCACTGTCGCCCGCGGGGGTCGCGCCCGCGCTCGCCATTTCGGCGCGCGGGCTTGAAAAGCGCTTTGGCGATCTGCGCGCCGTCGCCGGCATCGATCTCGACGTCGAGCGAGGGACGATCTTCGCGATCCTCGGCCCCAACGGCGCCGGCAAGACGACGCTGATGCGCATGTTCGCCACGCTCGCAATTCCCGATGCCGGCGCCGCGCAGGTCATTGGCCACGACCTGATCGCCGATCCCGCCTCCGTGCGCGGCGAGATCGCGATGACGGGACAGTTCGCCTCGCTCGACGAGGACCTGACAGGGCGCGAGAACCTGGTGCTTCTCGCCCGCCTCTGGGGCTTTCGCGGTGGAGAAGCGCGCCGCCGGGCCGACGAACTGCTCGCCGCCTTCGACCTGTCGGACGCGGCTGGCAAGCAGGTGAAGGACTATTCGGGCGGAATGCGCCGCAGGCTCGACATCGCAGCGTCGCTGATCGTCACGCCCTCGATTCTTTTCCTCGACGAGCCCACGACGGGTCTCGACCCCAAGGCGCGACAGGACGTGTGGCGGATGATCCGCGGCCTTGCAGGGTCGGGCGTGACGATATTGCTGACCACGCAGTATCTCGAGGAGGCAGACCAGCTCGCTTCGCGGATCGCCGTCATCGACCACGGACGAAAGATCGCCGAGGGCACGAGCCGGGAATTGAAGGCGCAGACGGGCTCCGGCTTCCTCCATGTCACGCTCGCCGATCCGCGCCGCCTGGACGAGGCGGCGGAGCTGCTGCGCTCCCGGCTCGGCGGCAGCGTCAAGCCGAACGTCGAAGGCGCCTCGCTGTCGGCGATGGCGCGCACGGCCGCCGATGCGAACGCCGCCATCGCCGGACTGGTGTCGTCGGGAATCGAACTCACCGACTTTTCGATGGGACAGCCGAGCCTGGACGAGGTGTTCTTCGCGCTGACGGGCAGGATAACGGACGGCGATGACCGGGGAGCAGGATCATGAGCGAGATATCTGCCAACGTCACCACGCTGCGCCGGGTGGAGCGGCCCCGGCCGCCGTCGCCCCTTTCCAACGCGCTCGCCTTCGGCTGGCGCGCGGTGCTCAAGTTCAAGCACGTGCCCGAGCAGCTCTTCGATCTGGTCATGACGCCGATCATGTTCACGCTGCTCTTCACCTTCGTGTTCGGTGGCGCGCTGGCGGGATCCACGAGTGACTATCTGCAGTTCTTCCTGCCCGGCATCCTCGTGCAGACGGTGGTGTTCAACTCGGTCTATTCGGGGATGGGACTCTCGACCGACCTTTCCAAGGGTCTGTTCGATCGCTTCCGCTCGCTGCCGATCTGGCCGCTGGCGCCCTTCGCCGGTCTGATGGTGGGCGACATGCTGCGCCACCTGATCGCGGCGTCCATCATCCTGACGATCGGCCTGATCCTCGGCTACCGGCCGGAGGCCGGCATCGCCGGGGTCGTCACGGCCTTCCTGCTTCTGGTCGCGGTCGGTTTCGGGACGGGCTGGATCTTCATCGTGCTCGGGCTCGTCATCCGCACGCCCACGACCGTCATGACCATCGGGTTCACCTTCATCTTCCCGCTGGTCTTTGCCTCCAACATCATGGTCGATCCCGCGACGATGCCGGACTGGCTGCGCGCATTCGTTGACGTCAATCCCGTGTCGCTCATCACGACCGCGATGAGGGGGCTGCTCGCCGGCACGGCCGATGCAGGCGACGTCGGTCTGGCGCTTCTGGCGCCGGCCGTTCTCACGGTGCTTCTCGCGCCGGTGACCCTCCGGCTTTATCTCAGGCGATAGCTCACTCGTTGGCGGTGACCGTCACGTTGAGCTGCTGGATCAGGGCCTGGGGCGCCGACATCGCGCCCGCCGCGAGCAGCGCCATCGGTACCGGCGCGGCCGGCGCAGCGCGGATCGTCAGATTCTGCGGGTCGTCGAGATAGGCCGAGACGGCCGACGAGACGCTCGCCGTGAAGGCCGGGTCGTTCAACTGCATCAGCACGAAAGGCAGCATAGCCTTTGCCTGGCCGGCGACGTCGCCGCGCTCGACGCTCTGCTGGTCGGCCATGAAGTCGAGTGCCCGTTCGGTCAACTGGTCGTTGTCGAAGGAGATCTCGGCGCGGATGAAGGTAAGCTGCTGCATCAGACCGAGCATGGCCATGCTCTGCGCGGCGTCCATCTGGCCGCCAGGCTGGGCGGCCGACTGGCGCTGCATGTCCTGGAGGGCCTTCATGAAGGCCGGCGTATAGCCGGAGACCTCGAAGGCGAGCCCGATCGTGCCGGCATCGGCGATGGTGATGTCGAACGTGTCCAGCGCCGTGCGGCCGTCAGTCGGCGACCAGGAACCGGCCATCTCCATCGAACCCTCGAACTGCGTGTAGCCCATCTCGTCCATGACCGCGAGCGACTGGCCGTCGAGCACCGTCGACAGGTCCGCGCGAATGTTCTGTGCCGAACCGGAGAAGGCGACCGGGTCGCCTTCCTCGCGCGGATCCATCTCGACGGCGAAGCCGGTGAGCGTGAAGACCTCCGCGCCCGCGGCGCCGAAGCTGACCCGGTCGATGGTGGCGCTCTCGTAGGCCATCACGGAAGCCTCGGGGGAGGCGGGATCGACGTCGGGCAGTTCCAGCCCGGTGATCGTCATCCCGGAGAACTCCATGGTGATGCCCTCGCGGCTGTCGGTGAAGCTCGGCAGCGTCACCGTCTCGACGGTGTAGTCGCCGTCGTCTTCCTCGATCCCCTCCAGCGTGATCGTGCCCACGTCGATGCGCGTCTGGCCGTCCGGGTTGATCGTCACGCCTTCCAGCGTCAGGGTGTCGCCGTCGAGTTCGGCCGACTGCCAGTCGAAATCGAGCGTCTGGTTGGCGAAGGCGGTCTTCAGCCGTTCGGAGATGGCGTCGGCATCCAGCGCAGATGCTCCACCCGCGACCGGCAGGAGGAATGCGCAAAGCGCGACGGTTCGGAGTGGCCGGAAGTGCAGCGTCATGGAAGTTCCTCGCGTGGAATGCAACGGTATGCGGCGTGACGTCTCGAGGCCGCGCCGGCCGAACGTAGGGAAAGAACTGAAAAGCAAAAGCGAAATTCCCCGCAAAGGCAAATGAAAGTTTGACGCGCACGCCTGGCGTCTTGGAGGCGATGCCGCGACCATGTTAGACCGGCCCCAAGGAGATTGACCGCGATGAACAGGCACAGTGTCGAGCGGGCCGCCGGCTCGCGCAGCGTCGACGAGATCACCGGCTCGCGCCGGCTTCGCCGCATGAGGAAGGCGCCGTGGGCCCGCCGGCTGGTCCAGGAGACCCGTCTGACGGTCGACGACCTGATCTGGCCGATCTTCCTCATCGAGGGCGAGGACCGCGTCGAACCGATCGCGGCGATGCCGGGGGTGTTCAGGCTGACGGTCGACCGCGCGGTGAAGGAGGCGGAGAAGGCCGCCAGGCTCGGCATTCCGGCCATCGCGACCTTCCCCAACATCCCGCTGGCGCTCCGGGACCAGACGGGTTCGGCGATCCTCGACCCCGACAATCTGATCAACCGGGCGACACGGGCCATCAAGCACGCGGTGCCGGAGATCGGCATCGTCACCGACGCCGCGCTCGATCCCTTCACCGACCACGGTCATGACGGCATCCTGCGCGACGGCATCATCGTCAACGACGAGACGGTGGCCCAGGTGGCGGGCGCCTCGGTGCTTCAGGCAGCGGCCGGCGCCGACATCATCGCGCCGTCCGACATGATGGACGGGCGCATCGGCGCGATCCGCGACGCGCT
>VFQR01000365.1_pt1 | contig 70978 bp, 54 predicted proteins | sample 3512321 | NCBI WGS metagenome assembly VFQR01 (sample SAMN10412374, study PRJNA504923) | tailings metagenome | isolation source: Relicate 3 Philex TSF1 revegetated site | place: Philippines: Tuba, Benguet | collected 2017-08-29 | reverse complement strand
GTTCTTGCTCGGTCATAATGGAAATCAAATCGGCCTTAACAGCTTTAGAAAAAAGAATGGTATTGTCCGTAATATTCCCTCCGGTTTCGATACTAGTTTCATAAGTAATGGCGTGTGCATGTAAATACTCGCCAACTTGTTGCGTTAATGCCGTGAGTTTATTTTGAGCTTCTGGGTCAGTGTCGATAGATACGCCAAAGACATATATTTTACTGTTAAAGGCTTTGGCAATCTGAGCAGTAGTTTTGACTTTTTGTCTACTATAAAAGCTTGTATCGATCGGCAATACGATTACTTTATACCCTTTGGTATAGTTATCGTCGTTAGGGAGTGTGATTACGGGACAATTGGCCGTTGCAGCTACTCTAAAAGAATTACTTCCTATTAAATATTCTTCGAAACCTTCAATACCATGAGCCCCCATTACGATGTACGTGGCATTTAATTCATCCGCAATACGTACGATGGTTTTATGAACACTACCAAATTCAATCCGGTATGTGAAATGATATCCTTGCTCATTGTATTCAGCGCTAACTGTCTTTAGTCGGTTCTCAACGGCTTCAACGAGTTTTTGTTCAGCTGAATCCTCTTTCATAGTGAGCCCTGCTAAACTAAATCCCTCGAACAGCGTTTCAATTACATGTAATAATACTACGTCTGTTTTACTAACGCGTGCTAAATGCGCAGCGTGTTGAATGGTAGTGCTAGTGCTTGCGGAAAAATCTACCGGAACAATGATGGTTTTGGACCTTTCCATACGCTTACTCTTGAGGCTTCATTTGCTCAACTAATTCTTGACTCACACCCGTAAAAGAGAATCCACCATCATGGAACAGATTCTGAAGGGTAACCATCCTGGTTAAATCGCTGAACAAGACAATACAGTAGTCAGCACATGATTCAGCACTAGCATTTCCTAATGGCGACATTTTATCGGCATAATCGAAAAACGCATCAAAGCCTTTAACACCGGTGCCAGCAGTAGTGCGGGTAGGAGATTGTGAAATGGTATTTACACGGATTTTTTTTGCTTTACCTAAGTGGTAACCAAAACTGCGTGCAATCGATTCTAATAACGATTTAGCATCGGCCATGTCATTATAGTCAGGAAATACCCGTTGAGCGGCAATGTAAGAAAGAGCAAGAACTGAAGCACCTTCCGATAAACTATCCAAGCGCATAGCTGTATGCATAACTCTATGAAATGACATTGCCGAAATATCTAGGGTCTTGTGATAGAAATCATAATCTAGATCAGTATAATGTTTGCCTTTTCTGACATTGGGCGACATACCAATAGAGTGCAGAACGAAATCCAACTTACCACCTAAAACTTCTTCAGATTTTTTAAAAAGATTTTCCAAATCTTCCATACTAGTAGCATCTGCGCCAATCACTTCTGCTTCACATGCAGCTGCTAATTCATTGATTTTACCCATGCGCAATGCAATTGGGGCATTGGTGAGGGTAAATCTAGCGCCTTCTTGATAGGCACGTTCTGCTACCTTCCATGCTATAGAGTTAGGGTCTAGAGCGCCAAATATGATTCCTCTTTTTCCCTTTAATAAATTATTTGCCATAAGAGTAGGTTTGTTTCAAAAATAGAGAATTATTAGGTAGTAAGTAAGGTGCGTGCGTGTAGTATTGCTGTTTCTGAGGCCTTTTCTCCACCAAGCATCTTTGCAAGTTCAAGAATTCGCTCTTCAGACTGTAATACTTTTATCTTGGAAACCGTTTTTGATTCGTGTACCGACTTGCTAACGTATAAGTGATTGTTGCCCTTAGCTGCAATCTGGGGTTGATGTGTTATCAAGATGATTTGATGCTTTTCAGCCATTTTGGATAACACATTACCAATTTTTAATGACGTCTCACCAGAGATTCCGGTGTCGATCTCATCAAAAATTGCCGTTGGCAATGCTACACGATCGTGCAGTAAGCTCTTAATGGCCAACATCAGCCGTGAAAGTTCCCCTCCAGAAGCAACCTTATGCAATTCTTGCATTTCACTACCTTGATTGGCAGAGAATAAGAATTTAAGCTGATTTTTCACCTGAGGCGCTTGTCCAAGATCGATGGCTTTTTGTAAGTCAATTTTAAAACGAGCATGTGGTAATCCTATGGATGGAAGTAGTTCACGAATGCTATTTTCAGTGATTTCAATGCAGTTCGTTCGATTCTCATGAATTTGAGTGGCTAATTTTTCGAGAAGTACCTTTTGCTCTGTAATTGTCTTTCTGAGCGCTTCCAATTCTTCGCTAGAATTACTCGATATTTTTAACTTCTCGGCAATTTCCTCTTGCCTCATCAAGAGGGTTCTTAGATCACTGGCTTGATGCTTCTTGAGTAGTTTGTTGATTAAGTTAATCCTAACTTCCAGTTGATTTATTCGTTCCTCATCCGAATAAAATGCCTCACTCAATCGAATAGATTCATTGGCTAAATCCTTCGTTTCTTCTTTGAGCGCATTTAGTCTCTCAATTATTTCTGTAATTCGATTATCAATACCGCGAAAGGGGTGGAGCGAGCTCAGAAGCTGTCCCAGTTGCAATTCAATTGGAAAATCGCTTTCTGATAATTGATAATGAAGTTGAGTTAATGCCGACTGAATCGCGTTTGCGTTGGTGAGCACATTAAATTCTTGCTCTAATTCATTCAGCTCATCTTCACCAGTAAATTCTGCTGCTGCTAGCTCATTCCATAAATAGTTCAAAAACTCAGTTTCTCGTTCCGACGACGAAATTTGGTTCTCAAGCTTTTCTAAAGCATCAATATTTTTTTTCCATGCTTGATAAGCACGTGCATACTCACCCGTCAAATCGAGAGAGTTTGCCATGGCATCCAAAAAGGTGTATTGGAACTGACGAGTATTGAGTTCTAAAGCGTCGTTTTGATAGCTAATATCGAAAAGCAAATTACCTAAGACCTTTAACTGTTGTAGGCTGACAAGCTGATCGTTTATAAATGCCCTTGATTTACCATTCGGTAAAAGTTCACGTCGAATTATTAGCTCATCGCCAAATAATTCCAAGTCTTCTGACTTTAGAAATTCAACAACTCCTGGTAAATCTGGCTTGAAGTAACCTTCTATCAACGCCTTTTCTGCTGAATCAAACAACAATCCCGTATCAGCACGTGAACCCGATAAAAGATTTAGTGCTCCTAACAATATGGATTTGCCTGCACCAGTTTCACCTGTGATTACAGTAAGACCTTCAGGAAAATAAATTTCACTTTCCTGTATTATTGCAAAATTCCGTATTGCTAGTTTTCGAATCATCGGTAATACAAAGGAATATTGCGGCCGTCGAAAATACTACTGCTGCTGGGTAATTTTTTGATACTGTAAAATGTTCGATGGGTCTATTTCAGATAACATCGTGAGGACCTGTGTTTTTTCTTCAGGAGTAGCTTTACCATATAGCCCTACCAATTCATTTATTTTCGCAGCAGTGTATATCTGCAAAGCCATTGATCCAGGTTTGACTTTATGCACCTGATGAATTTTAGTGATGGCTTTCGTAACCTCTCGTCGACTTTCCTGCATTTTTTCCATTTTATGCATATTATCAAGTCCGAGCCTATGGTAATCGTAGAATGACTCGCGGAAAGGCCTGAATTGCGGATTTAATAAATTGTCAATCAACCAAAATCGATTGCGTAAGCTTTGACTTTGCTTCCAACCGGGTTCAGGAGCATTTTGAGCATTATTCAATACTAATTGCGCCTTTTGAATCCATTCTGTACCACCTAAGTTCGCATATGAATCATAGTCTAAGCCAATAAAAAGATAAGCGTAAAAGGCCAATAACGAGCTTAGATTACCTAAATGCGTGGTCTCATTGAATTCTAACGGTTGAAAATCATTAAACTCAAAGGTCCAGTCAGGGTCGGTGTAACTTATCAATACTGAATTATAGGCTGAACTGTAAATTGGACGCGTACTTTGAATTTGAGCTTTAGCCACAAATTGATTAGTACTCGGCCTACTTTCAAGTATGATGGTAATATTACAATTGATTCGTTCTTGCTCGAGAAAAACGTCGTTTGTCCAACGCCTGTTATTCATGAAATCCCGAATCGTTGTCTCCATATTCGTGAAGAACTGCTGGTCGGCACCACCTATTTGCTGGTAATTAATGCTCACCCTACAATTCAATTCTTGCGAGAATAGTGGTAAAGAATAGAGCGATAAACAAAATATTATGATGGGACCAAATCTTTTCATCCACTAATTTTCCTTGTTAATATGTCTGCGATTTCGTCTTTCGAACGTAGGGAAACGACTTCTGTTGTTTTACCATCTATAATAGTTACTTGGTTCGTTGAATGCCCGAAACCTGCACCAGCATCGCGTAAACTATTTAAAACAATCATGTCTAGGTTTTTACGCTTCAACTTGTCCTGGGCATTTTCAATTTCATTTTCGGTTTCGAGAGCAAAACCCACCAATATTTGAGACTCTTTTTTGTGTTGTCCCATCCAAGATAGAATGTCAGTAGTTTTTTGAAGTTCCAAAGTGAACTCTGCTGATTTCTTTTTAATCTTTTGATCAGCGACATTGACAGGGGTATAATCAGCAACTGCAGCACTCATGATTACGATATCGGAACTATGAAAAATATTGACACAAGCATCGAACATTTCTGCAGCGCTTTCTATCCGAATAAAACTTGCCAAGCCCAAAGGAGGAGTTTCTGAGCTGGGCCCACTAATTAGCGTAACTATTCCACCCGCATTCATCATTGACTTAGCGATAGAATAGCCCATTTTGCCACTCGAGCGGTTGCCTATAAAACGAACTGGATCAATGGGCTCATAGGTGGGGCCGGCAGTGATTAATACTTTTTTGCCGGCAATTCCTCCCAGTTGAAAATGCTTCAGCAGAACCGAAAAAATCTCCTCTGGTTCAGCCATTCTACCTTCACCTTCTAAACCGCTTGCCAAAAAGCCTGTACCGGCTGGAATTAGAACATTCCCGAAACTAGTCAGTCGATCAATATTGGCTTTATTGCCAGGATGTTTATACATATCAAGATCCATCGCTGGAGCAAAATAAACCGGGCATTTGGCTGACAGGTAAACGGCAAGCAAAAGATTGTCGCACAATGCATTGGCCATTTTGGCCAGCGTGTTGGAAGATGCAGGGGCTATCAAAATTAAATCTGCCCACAACGCCAAATCAACATGATTTAACCATTCCCCTTGCTCGTTTTTTACAAATTCACTGTACACCGGCCTGCCGGAGAGCGTCGACAAAGTTAAGGGGGTAACAAAATCAAGAGCTGAGGGCGTAGCAATAACCTGCACCTCAGCTCCTGATTTGACAAGCAGCCTGACTAGAAATGTAGTTTTATACGCTGCGATGCTTCCGGTGATGCCTACAATTATCTTTTTACCGGCGAGCATATAACTTATTTTTCTTTCTTCTCTCTTTGGGGATTTCTAAAGTAAACTTTATCCTCCATGAAATCTTCAATGGCTATGAGAGTAGGTTTTGGCATACGCTCATAGTGCTTTGAAATCTCAATTTGTTCGCGGTTTTCAAAAACCTCTTCTAGATTGTCGCTAGATGAAGCAAATTCCGAGAGTTTATTGTTTAGCTCGTCTTTGATTTTAACTCCAATCTGGTTACTTCTTTTTGCAATGATTGCGATTGATTCGTAGAGGTTGCCGGTTTTTTCATCAATCTGACGGAGATTTCTGGTCTCAGTATTGTTCGATGCCATATACTTTAGTTTATAATGTTAGGATTAGTGGAAGGTGCGGGTTTGTCCTGCAACTTTTTAAGTTCTTGGCGGGCTTTAACTGCATAACCTTCAGCTTCTTTGATATATACGCTATTCGGGTAGTCTTCTTTCAATTCGTTATAAAAGCGAAGAGTTTCGTTGAAGCGCTCTTCTTTCTTACTTTCAATACTATTTACCGAAAGGTTGTAAAAAGACTTAACAACCAAAAAGGATAAATATTCTCTTTCAGAAATGTCGGGATAGTCAGAAAGTGTATTTCTAAGCATAATGGCTGCTGCTCGGTAATCTTCCATTCGGTAAAATAGCAATGCACTTTCTACCGACTTCTTTTCGAGCTTTGACCTCAGGATGTCCATTATCCTGTTGCTTTCGGCCACTTTAGGACTTCTAGGGTGCTTATTGATAAACAATTGAAATGCTTCCAGCGCTTTTTTCGTGCTAATTTGGTCTAATGCGTACGTCGGAGATTCCAAAAACAGACAGTAGGCATACATGAAATCAACCTCTTCCACCCGTTTGCTAGTTGGAAAGGTTGTTGCGAAATTTTTAAAATGAAAACTGGCTACCTGATAGGTTTGCAAATGGTAATCGCACCAAGCGTAATAATAATATACATCTTCAGCCTTGTCAGAACCTCTGTAAGCCGTAAGCAACTCTTCTAAAAGGGGCTGTGCTTTGTAGTATTGACCTTGATAATAAAACTCCCGCGCTTTCTCGTATTTGAAACTCAAATCAGGATTCTTGAGAATTTTTTGGTATGGATCACAGGCCGTGAAGAATAGTCCAACAGCTACCAAGAGCAATAGGGACATTCGTTTGAAAATTCTAGTCATGGCCATAGCCTGCAAAAATAAGATTTTATAAGCACTTTTCAACCAGATTTGCTGTGATATAGTATCTCAGCGTAGCTTTTTTCATTGTTTTTTTTCTAAATGCGATTGAAAATTCCGATTACCATTAAATTTGAACCTTCTAATAACTGTATTGTGGATTTATTCGAAAAGTTACTAACCCGCATGGGGCCTTTGGGGCAGCATGCTAAAGCTGCCGAAGGCTATTACATGTTCCCGAAGTTGGAAGGTGAAATATCTAGCAAAATGATCTTCAGGGGTAAAGAACGTTTGGTTTGGAGCCTGAATAACTATTTAGGCTTAGCTAATCACCCAGAAGTACGGGAGGCGGATGCAGCTGCTACTGCCGATTTTGGTATGGCTTATCCCATGGGCGCAAGAATGATGTCAGGTAACTCGAATTATCACGAGCAACTAGAAAAAGAGTTGGCCTCCTTCATCCAAAAACCTAAAGTCCTTCTGGTAAATTACGGTTACCAAGGAATGGTTTCTGCAATTGATGCCCTTGTAGATCGCCACGATGTTATTGTATACGATGCCGAATCGCATGCTTGTATCGTTGACGGCGTACGTTTGCATGCAGGAAAGCGCTTTATGTTTAAGCACAACGATGTAGAGAGCTGCGAGAAACAACTTCAACGAGCACAACGACTTTTGGACGAAGGGGGTAACCGCGGTTCTATTTTGGTGATAACCGAAGGTGTATTCGGTATGACAGGAGCTCAGGGAAGGATAAAAGAAATAGTTGACCTTAAATCGAAATACAACTTTAGATTATTGGTCGACGATGCACATGGATTTGGCGCCATGGGGAAAACAGGGGCAGGAGCTTGCGAAGCTCAAGGATGTATGGATGGTGTTGATATTTATTTCTCCACTTTCGCAAAATCTATGGCCAGCATCGGTGCCTTTTTTGGCACAACACCGGAAATTGCCGATTTTCTAAAATACAACATGCGCTCTCAAATTTTTGCTAAGAGCTTGCCTATGCCTATCGTTGTGGGTGCTCTTAAACGTTTGGAGCTGCTACGCACCAAACCCGAACTGCGTGAAAAACTTTGGACAATCGTCAATGCGCTCCAAGGGGGATTAAAAGAAAGAGGATTTGATTTAGGGAAAACCACTTCTCCCGTTACACCAGTAATGATGCACGGTAGCTTGGGCGAAGCAACTGCCCTCGTTGTTGACCTGCGTGAAAATTATAACATCTTTTGCTCGGTTGTGGTCTATCCGGTAGTTCCTAAGGGTGTTATCCTGCTTAGATTAATACCAACTGCGGCGCATACCCTTGAGGATGTGGAAGTTACGTTAAATGCCTTCTCGGAAGTAGCTGCCAAACTCAAAGAGGGGAAATACGCTACCAATGAAGTTGTTGCAATGAGCTAAAGAAAAAAAATGGCCTTTTTGTTTGCCTTTTGGGCGAAAAGGCTATTTTTGGAAAGTCTAACCTTAAACGCTACTATATGAACCAATTTGAAACTTTGAAAAATCTTTTGATGTCAATGGAAAAGGATTTTGAAAAATTCTACGACAAGAACAACAGCGCTGCTGGAACACGTGTTCGTAAAGGTCTTCAAGATCTGAAAAACCAGTGCCAGGAAATTCGCCTCGACGTTCAGAATCGTAAAAACGCAGGTTAATCCGCACGAACTATACAGAAAAGCCCACCTAGGTGGGCTTTTCTTGTTTTAAGGGTTATCGTATCTATAAAGCTGCATGTGCAGCGCTTATTCGCTCAAGTAAGTTATTACTACTGCGAATTAAGGGTAGTCTTAAATTGTTTTCAAGCAAGCCCTGAACATACATCGCTGCTTTTACTCCCGTTGGGTTGCCCTCATCAAAAATTAAATTCATCATGTCCAGCAATTGAAAATGTGTTTTTCTGGCAGCATCCCATTCATTGTTTAATGCAGCTCTTGTCATTTCACTAAACTGCCGGGGATATGCATTGGCAATTACAGAGATAACGCCTTCGGCACCCAAACTAATCATCGGTAAGGTGAGCAAGTCGTCACCAGATAGCACCTTAAATCCTTTTGGTCTATGCTGAATAATTTTCATGATCTGAAGCAAATCTCCACTTGCTTCTTTGATGCCAACAATTTGAGTAAAATCATTTGCCAGCTTTAGTGTAGTTTCTGCTTTGATGTTGCAAGCTGTTCGGGCCGGAACGTTGTAAAGCAAAATGGGCAGGTCGGTAGCCGACAGCATCGCTTTGTAATGCTGATACAACCCTTCTTGGCTAGGTTTATTGTAATACGGGGTTACTGACAGTAATCCAGCGATACCCAACATGTTGAAAGAATGGAGATAATCTAGCAGTTCAGCAGTATCGTTACCACCCATTCCCAGAACAATAGGCTTCCTGTTCTGGTTGTATTCTAATATGGCTTGCGTAACATCCCATCGATCTGCTTTACTCAAAGCAGGTGTTTCACCAGTTGTACCAAGAGCGACAATGAAATCTACTCCTCCATCAACTACGTGGTTTACCGACTTTTTTAGCGACACGTAATCTATAGTACCATCTACATGAAATGGGGTGACTAGCGCTACTCCTGTACCTGTAAAGTCGAATGTCATAAGGGCAATGTTTTAAGCAGTACTTCTTTTAATCCTAGAACTAATTCCTTTTCAGAAGCAGAATTAGCGTGGAAAACCACATGGTAAAAATGAGCAAATTTCGTCGGATATGCACTTACTCTGTAAGCGGCACTTAAACTTACTGCCAACGACTCTAACCTGGAATTTCCCTCTTGATTATTCACAATGATCAAATCGTAGTCACTTTTCTGCTGTGTAAGCCAATTTGGTCGCGGGAATAAATCTAGTCCAAAACTCTCTCTTCCAATGCTTATTTGGTTGTGTTCGTTTGGATTGCTGATTTTGCTGCTATTCGAGATGCATAAAAAGCGAAGTGATGATTCTGGATTCAATGCAAGATTTTCACGCCATACCGAAACATCGAAATTCTCTTCTTGAGAAATGACTAGAACATTTCTTATTCTAGTCCCCGATAATGGAGAAATAGCCGGCTTCGTTTTTCGAATGCGAGCATCGAAGAAATATTCTTGAATACCGATTAGAAATTTCATGAAATCATATTTTCAAATTCTTCTTCGGAAATGATTCTCACATTTAGTTCATGGGCTTTGGCCAGTTTGGAAGGTCCCATCCCGTCGCCGGCTATCAACAAATCCGTTTTTGAATTCACCGAACTTTGAACTTTGCCTCCATACGACTCTATAAGAGCTTTAAGGGCATCTCTTTCGTAATGCTTAAAAACCCCACTTACAACAAGGTTTTTGCCTTCGAATTGGTCTCCTTTGCGCACTATACCCAGGGTTCCAGCAAAATTCAGTTCATGTTTTTTCAGGCGCTCTACTACCTTTTGGTTTTCTGGTGTTGAAAACCAACGAACAATATTCTCTGCAATTTTTGCTCCTATTTCATGTATCGAAGTAAGTTCATCGGTGGTGGCCAACTGCAGTGATTCTAAGGTAGGGTAGTTCTTTACCAGTGTTTTTGATACGGTTTCTCCAACTAAACGTATTCCTAATGCGAAAAGAACACGTTCGTATGGAACTTGCTTAGAGGCTTGGATGCCTTGTAAAATATTAACAATACTCTTTTTACCCATCCGATCTAACACGGCAAGTTGTTCTTCCCTGAGATCATACAAATCAGCGACATCCTTTACCAATTGGGCATCGATAAGCTGCTGTAGCGTTTCTTTTCCAATGGCATCGATATCCATGGCCTTTCGGCTAACGAAATGCTCTAGTTTACCCAATAATTGGGGTGGGCAGCTTGTTTCATTCGGGCAGTAATGGATCGCTTCACCTTCGTTTTTAACCAAAGGCGTATTGCAATCCGGGCAATTGGTGATGAAAGAAAAAGATGGAGCTGTTTTGCTTCTGGCACTCACATCAACACCAACAATTTTCGGGATAATTTCTCCTCCTTTTTCTACGAATACCGAATCGTTTTCATGCAAATCAAGTCGTTTAACTTCTGCTTCATTGTACAGTGAGGCCCTTTTCACCACAGTACCAGCAAGCAGGACCGGTGCCAGTTCTGCTACCGGCGTTATCGCCCCAGTTCTTCCTACCTGGTAGGTTATCCCTAAGATAGTGGTGGAAGCCGACTTGGCTTTGTACTTATACGATATTGCCCAGCGGGGGTTTTTGGCAGTATTTCCCAATACTGCTCGCTGCTCAAGATTATCAACTTTAATCACTATGCCGTCGATATCGAAGGGCAACTGGTCACGTTCCGTTTCCCAATGGTTAATGAATTCTTGAATACCTTTCAAGTCAGTTGGGGGAGTTAAGTGCTCCGAGATTTTAAACCCCCAACTTTTTGCTGCTTGCAAACTTTCAGTATGCGTGGCAAACGGTAAAGAATCGCTATTGATGTAATATAGATAGCAGTCTAATTTCCTTCTACTTACTTCCCTACTGTCGAGTAGCTTGAGTGTGCCGGAAGCAAAATTACGTGGGTTGGCATAGGGTTCTTCACCATTGATTATCCGGTCTTGATTGAGTTTTTCAAAGTCGCTGCGATGAATAAAAACTTCTCCTCTGATTTCGAAGTTTTCCGGATAGTTATTGCCAGTCAGTTTTAAAGGAATAGATCGTATGGTTTTAATGTTCTCGGTAACGATGTCTCCTGTTACGCCATTGCCTCGAGTCACAGCCTTCATAAGGAGCCCATTTTGATACGTAAGACTTATCGCAACCCCATCAAATTTCAGTTCACCTACGTATTCAAATGGCTCTTCTAGATTTTTTTTAATTCGGTCATCAAACTCAATTAATTCTTCTTCTGAATATGTATTCCCCAACGACAACATGGGGAATTGATGATTCGATTGCTCAAAACGTTTGATAGGAGTACCACCAACGCGAGAAGTAGGCGAATCTGGTCTTTTTAAATCAGGATAAGAATTTTCTAGTTTTTCAAGTTCTTTTAGCAGTTGATCAAACGCATAATCGCTTATCGTCGGGTTGTCTAGTACATAATAATTGTAATTATGCATATTTAGCTCATCCGTTAAAGTGTCGATGCGTTTTTTCGGATCTAACTCAGTCATTGCTTATCGGAAATAGTGGTTATATTCAATTCGATAAAGTTACACTTATGATACTTTACAAGGTGTATAAGCGCATTTATTTGGTTGGCCTCGTCGCACTTTTTGGTTGTGTTCGAGAAGTTAAGCTACCAAACCCGCCCACCTTATCGTTCGAGCTGCAAGCATCGGAGCTCTCCGTACAAATCCCTGATACGCTATCAATACCTGTCCGCGTGGTAGACGAATCGGGACTAACGTTGGTGAGGCTTTCTATCCTCAATCTTGATGGCAGTCAGTTGGGACCTTCCGTGAGCGTTCAACTGAGTAAAGAAAAGGAATTTAATCGTTCGTTAGCGTTACCCGTAACTGAGTCATTTATTGGCTCCGGGATTTACCAGCTATCGTTATATGCCTCGAATGGCAGTTCTCAAAGTCAACGCTTTTTACCAATTTCTATTGCTGAAGTTCCGAAAGCCCTGCTATCTATAGTAGCAATTACTAAAGAACAAGGTTTCAGCAGAATTTGGCACTTCAATTCAAATTTTGATTTCCAATCCTATACCACCAGTTCCAATTTTGTGGGAGGGGGTGTAAGCCCGAGAACTGGCGAAGTGTATGTGCTCACGGCTTCAAACCCCGAAGTATATCGTGTGAAGCATACGAGTAATGGGCCTATTTGGCTCAATAGTGCGTTAATGGCAAGCTCAGGAAGGTACTTGAATGCAATTACCTCAGACCGAAGGTTATATATTGCGCAAGAAAATGGCATTACGACGGGCCTCGATGAGTCTCTTGTACCTATTTTTCAATATGCTTCCAATAATTTATACCGGCCCGTTTGGCTCAGAAGAACCAATGAACATCTTCTAATTGCCGAACAGGAGCGTAGTAATGTTGAAAGATATCATTTGCGTTTTATCCATCCCATTGGCAGAGGTATAGTATTTTCAAGGGCAATTGATTTTGAACCAGTCGAATACTATAGAGACAATACCAATAGCTTTGTCATTTTTGGGAATAAAAATGGGCGTGGTTATATCTTGAAGTACTTCTACAGTAGCAATTTGATTGTTGAATTACACGAACTGGCTCTAGGAGAAAAAATAGATAAGGTATGGTTCGGAAATAATGGCACTTCAGCTTTATTTTTTTCAGAAACTAAAAATTACAGCTATAACCTTTCTACCAACATACTGCAATCTACAGATGCCGCAGCAGGAGGAGGAGCGAGAGTTACTGCTTATGCATTTGAACCATTGAGTGGGACAACGGTAAGCTGCGAACAGCAGAATGGTGAGTTTTCTCTGGTTTTGGAACAGGCCGGCCGAAATAGCAAGCTGCCAATTAATGGCAGTTTACAAGAAGTGTATTTTCTGTATAATCGATGAACTAACCTTCTACCACCACACCCATTCGACTGAATTTATCGATACGGTTGTTAATTCGTTCCATTGGCGTTTGTTTTGCTAGTTCGTCGAGGGTTTCGATTAGTTTCTCTTTTAAAATTGCAGCCATACCCTCAGGATCGGCATGTGCGCCTCCAACTGGTTCATTAATAATACCATCAATGAGTCCGTTTGCCAACATATTGTCGGCTGTGAGTTTTAAAGCATCTGCAGCTGTTTCCTTGTAATCCCAGCTTCTCCATAAAATAGACGAACATGATTCCGGCGAAATCACCGAGTACCAGGTGTTTTCCAGCATAAATACCTTGTCGCCAACCCCGATGCCTATGGCTCCTCCAGAAGCTCCTTCACCTACAATTACACATATAACGGGCACCTTGAGCATAAACATTTCACGAATATTACGGGCAATCGCTTCTGCCTGACCGCGCTCTTCACCCTCAATGCCAGGGAAGGCACCCGGCGTGTCGATGAAAGTGACAATGGGTTTATTGAATTTTTCTGCCATTTTCATCAACCTCAAAGCCTTACGGTACCCTTCTGGGTTGGCCATCCCAAAATTGCGATACTGACGCATTTTCGTATTGATGCCTTTTTGATGACCAATAAACATCACGGATCTACCATCTAGATTGGCAAATCCCCCAACTATCGCTTTATCGTCTTTTATATTTCGGTCGCCATGTAATTCAATGAAGTCGGTACACATGCTGTTCACATAAAAAAGGGTGTAAGGCCTTTCCATGTGTCTGCTCACCTGAACTTTTTGCCAACCAGTTAAATTGGCATACAGGTTTTTTTTCTCTTCGATTATCTTCTTTTCAAGAGCAGTTATAGCCTCGGAAACATCTGTTTTCCCTTTTGCCTGAATCTCTTGTAGCTTTTCCAACTCGCCATAGAGCTCTTGAATGGGTTTTTCGAAGTCGAGAAAAATCATACTAACGGGTTTAAGGTGCCAAATATAGCTAAATTGAATTTTAGCAAGTCAAAGGCTATTGCTTTTAACTGAGCTTGCTAGAAATGATAGCTAAAACAAATCCTGTTTTCCTGTAAAAATCAAAAAGCCTCGGAATTTCCGAGGCTTTTTGCGGTCCGGACGGGACTCGAACCCGCGACCCCATGCGTGACAGGCATGTATTCTAACCGACTGAACTACCGAACCGTGGTGCCCATTGGGACTGCAAATATAGTGGCCATTTTATTTAAACCAATATCCATCACGGAAAAAAATGAGCTTTTCTTGGTCCTTTTATTGAGGATCCAAGCTAATTAATTGACAGTTATGGTTTTGGATTTAGTAACCTGTCGGATTTTATAGATTTTTTTTCCAGAAACAGTTACACTATTAAAAGTGTATGGGTTTAACTGCATCAATCCAGATCCTTTTCCAATCTTTGCCATTTCTGCAGCAGTGAATACACACGATGTAGCAGAGCCAGCGACTGTTTTCATTACAAAGTCACTTCCACCTACTATGGTACAAATAACGCTATCGGCATTCGTTACTCGATCCCAAGTGAAGGTGTAAGCGCTAGCGGTAGACGGAGTACCGCTTGTAATATTCCAGCTTGAACCAGGGAATGTGCCCATTTGTGTGGTGAACTGAGGCGTATTATTTTGGCCTGTTACACTCCATGTTGAAGAAGAATTCCAGTCGATGCCAGTAGGATTGGTTGCGGTTACTCCTCCTGTATACACACCGTTGGTAATTGTTAATGGAGTGCCATCCACAGCGATGTTTCCAGCGTTCGAAAAGGTGGTAAAGTTTCCTGTGCTCGATGGAAAAAACGCCGTAGCCAAACCTGCTTCAACATCAAATGGCCCTATTGGGGTCGATGTTGTGGTAATTGAAATGATGCCAACAAGTACACCATCAGCATCGCCGAAATATAACGCTGCATTGGGGTTAGGCGTGGGGGTAGGGGTGCTTGGTGCTGGCGTTTCTTCTTTTTTGCAGGAAGTGAAGACGATCAAAGACAAAGCGAATAGAATTAACTTTTTCATAGGTTTAATTTTATTCAAAGGTAATTCTCTGCTAACTCTTCAATTTCCCATCTATTGGGTAATTTCTCGTACCCTGGAGCGGGTATTAGGCTCTTGAAATGTCAACTAGTAATAGGTGTTGAATGGGGTACTATTCAGATTGTTTTTCTTTGAGTGGTAATGAAAAGGTGACTTTGGTACCTTCGCCATACACACTTTCAATAGTTAGTGCTCCTTGGTGTTGAAGTACAAATTCTCTACTGAGAAGAAGACCTACTCCCGAACCTTTTTCATTCTTTGTGCCTTTGGTGGTATGCCTGCTTTCCCATTGCATTAATTTGGGCAAGTCCTTTTCAGCAATTCCACATCCGGTATCCTTAACACTAATTTTCAAGTAATCAGCCTGATTTTCGGCTCTCAACTCGATTACTCCATTTTCGGTAAATTTCAGAGCGTTAGAAATCAAATTTCGTAGCACGAAAAGAATCATTTGCTTATCTCCATAAGCTGAAGTGTTTACGGGTATTAAGTTTTTGAGCTCTGTGTTTTTCGACTTTGCTTTAACAGATAAGGTCTCAATAAGCTTGTCGGCTAATTCATATAGATTAAAGGATGAAGGGTTAAATCCTGCTCCCGAATGCATAGAGTTAGCCCAATGAAGCATGTTTTCGAGTAACTCTCGGCCATTTCCTATGAGCTTGAGAGCATCTTCCAGTACTTCCTTGATTTCTTCTGGGTTAGACTCTGAGCCAATAAATTCTAGCAATACCTGTAAACTATTCAGCGGTCCACGAACATCATGAGAAATCACAGATAGCATCTTGCTTTGGAGTTGAACTAATTCACTTAGCTCTCGATTTTTCAGTCGGAGTTCAAGAAGTTTAATCACCTGGTTAGCAAGCACTTCTAGCCCTCTTTTTTGTAATGGACTCAACTTTCGTGGCTTTCTGTCGATAACACACAGGGTTCCTAATTTGTAGCCATCGGGTGTTATCAAAGGCATTCCTGCATAAAATCGTATATCAGGTTCGGCAGTTACCAGCGGGTTATCGCTGAAACGTTCGTCGTGAGTAGCGTCCTCAACCGTCATCAAAGTATCGTTGAGAATGGCATGTGCACAAAAAGCAACCGTTCGAGGAGTCTCTGGTAGGTCAAGTCCCAAACGTGCTTTAAACCATTGCCGGTTTGAATCGATAAGCGTGATTAGTGAAATGGGGACTTCACAAAGCTCAGAAGCTAGCTTTACCAATTCCTCATATTCTTGTTCTGTTTCGGTATCTAAAATGTGGTATTTTTTAAGCGCATTCAGTCTTTTTTCTTCGTCGAAGCTTAGGGGAGCACTTGTCATTTTCTAAAACAATTCGAGTAAAATTAAAATAAAATAGCCGGAGATGCTCATCTCCGGCTGCTTAAACTAAACCTTGAAGTTGAAACTACAAATCTTTGTAACGGTCGTCATTTTTGGCGTTGAAGCCAAAAGATATACCAAACCGATTACCATTGTCAGACGGAATCCAATAAGCATTAACCGGTATGTTTAGCTTACCTGATCTAAAAGTCTTTCCAAATGCGATGATAAATCCGGTATTTAGGTTAGGTGTGCCACGGCTGTCGAATCTTTGGTGATCAAAGAGCTCAACCCCATCTATCCGACTAGTATACCAGTTTCCGCTCCTATCGATATAGCCTTTTTTTAACCGAACCACATTGAATGTTGGGCCTATACCAAATTCCCAACCCGATTTGTTGTCTCTAATTACATTCATCAAGGTGAATGAAGGAATAATAAGCCGCTTGTCTAATCCTGTAATCATCGGGATAAATTCAAACAAAGCTTGGAAACGACCTTCGTTCAAGTACTGCTTTTCGAATTGATAACCAAATTGGAACATGGTTGTATTGTTTAGTCCATAACCACCGTCTATGGTCGATCCTTTAAGTAAGCCTACGATTTGCCCAGTGAATATTGTAAACCCCATTCTCGGACCGTCGTTTTGCAACCGATAACGACCCGGGTTGTTCCGAAAATTATCAAAGTCGTTTAAGGCGGTTAATTCTCTTTCTATTTCCTTGTTTATGGGACGCTGATACATTTCGTTGAGGGTCATCGAAATCATTTCCTGTAAATTCTTGGGTAGATTGAGGAATTCTTTCACTTGTGAGCTTTCGATACTTTCGGAGTGCACATCAATCATCCGAAATTGAATGATGATTTTCTCGCCTATCATTTCCACCGATCCGCTAAACATTTTGTCGACCCTAAGGTGTTTACCCATTTCTACAAGGCATATTTTCCCAAAGCAACCATTGATGTCGAGCCCATTTTTTTTTCACTAAATACTCAACGTCGTATCGGTCAACTACTTCAAATAGGTTCAACTTCTCCAGCTCCAGTCTCACCAAATTGCCCATTGAGCCAGGGTCGTAATTGAGGCCTTTCGTATCAATGTTTAGAACAGCAACTTTCTTTTTGTCGGATTGCGCTTCTGAAACCGTCACCGACAAAACCATCATGATTAAAATTAGCTTTTTCATAATTTTTGATTTGATGATGTAAAGCTCGATCTAAGGAAATGGTGTGAAAACGGATATCTATCGTTTTAATAGATTAAAAAGCAAGCACTGCAAGTATTGAAGTTTTTTCGCTCTGCGCTTATTAGTGAGTAGGACTTTCTCTGTCTAGATGTCGAAATATTTGCGGAAATCCGTAAATTCAGTCTTTACAATTTGCAGTTGTCGCAATATATGGAGCAAAGCATTCAAGATAGGTTCTTCCAAAAAATAAAGCAGATACTACCTGCAAACTATGCTTTAGCGGATGAATTGGCCGATGTTTTAAACCTGAGTAAGGACAGTATTTATCGGCGTTTGCGGGGTGAAACATCCTTAAGTTTGGAAGAAGTACTCACCATTTGTCAGCACTATAAAATCACTTTTGAATCTATTGCTAACCCGAACGCGGTAACTTTTGAGTTCAAGGAGATAAATCCTGATGTCGAGAGTTTTCATCAATATTTGATTCGACTCTTAGGCGATCTTAGAAGAATAAAATCTTTGGAGAATAGCGAGATTCTTTACGCAGCAGAGGATATACCAGTTTTTCATCATTTTAATCATTCGCTGCTGACTTCTTTTAAGCTGTTTTATTGGATGCGTTCAGTGATGAATGTTAAGGAGATGGAGGGGCAACGATTTAACCCAAAGCACTTGCCGCAAGATATGGTGGATCTGGCCAAAGAAATTTATCAAACCTATCTCGAAATTCCTGGAGTAGAAATTTGGACCGAGGAAACCCTATCGAGTACCCTTAAACAAATAGAATATTATTGGGAGGCAGGGTTATTTGAGTCGAAAGAAATGGCCATTCTTGTTTGTGAAGACTTCATTATGGAGTTGCAGGAAATTCAACGTCTTTGCGAAAAAGGAAGCAAAAACAATGTGGCTTTTCGATTCTACATCAACGACATTATGATTGGAAACAATTGCATATTGATAAAAGCGGGTGGGAACAAATACACTTATTTGAGCCATCATAGCTTCAACTTTATGCTTACGACCGATTACAATTTTTCTAATCAAACCGAAATATGGTTAGACGGCATGATGCAAAAATCTATGCTCATCAGCAGTGTTTCAGAAAAGTATCGGAACAAGTTCTTTTTAAGACAAATTGGCCGTATTGAACAGCTCAAGCTTCAAATACTCCAGTTATGAGGAACTAAACTGCGTTCCGATGGCTTTTCTATCAATGCGTTCTGAAAAACTTCTTCTATTTATTCTGGCAGCTATTCAGTTTACCAATATTGTCGACTTCATGATTATGATGCCGCTAGGGCCTCAGCTCATGCGACTTTTTGAAATATCGCCGCGTCAGTTTAGTTTATTGGTTTCAGCATATACCTTCAGCGCGGGAATTTTTGGATTTCTTGCCGCCTTCCAAATCGATAAGTTTGACCGCAGAACTGCATTACTGTTTGTCTATTCCGGATTTTTATTGGGAACTTTTGCATGTGCTCTCGCCCCTGGATACGAGTGGTTGATAGCGGCAAGGGTGTTTACAGGTGCATTTGGTGGCGTATTAGGAGCTTTGGTTTTAAGCGTAGTTGGGGATACTATTCCCATAGAAAGAAGAGCAACTGCTATGGGTCTGGTTACAGCAGCTTTTTCGGTGGCTTCTGTGTTTGGAGTGCCATTTAGTTTGTTTATCGCTTCAATTTGGTCGTGGCATGCTCCTTTTTTGTTTTTGGCGACCAGTGGCCTGCTAATTCTTGTAGGTATTTGGAAATGGGTGCCCAAGTTGAATACTCATGTTCAAATAAAAACGAATAGAATTACTCCGTTTGCTTTGATTTCTTCTATTGCCAAAGAAGCTAACCTACGAATGGCTCTCTTGCTGATGATGACTATCATGTTAGGCAACTTCATAGTTACACCCTTCATTTCTCCGTATATGGTTGCTAATGTTGGTTTTACAGAAAAAGAGTTAACGTATATCTATTTGTTTGGAGGTCTGCTAACCATTTTCACTTCACCGTGGATAGGCAAACTTTCTGACCGATACGGTCCTAAGAGAGTTTACATCATATTCGTTTTTATTAATCTCATCCCTTTATTGCTCATTACGAATCTTCCGATAACACCGATAGCCATAGTTCTATTGATAACTACTTCCTTTTTTATTGTGAGCGGTGGCCGAATGATTCCTTCACAAACTATGATTGCTAGTGCGGTTGAGCCTTCAAAAAGAGGAGCGTTTATGAGCTTTAATTCTTCGGTTCAACAGTTGAGTACCGCGTTTGCTTCTTTACTAGCAGGTTTAATTGTTACGAAAAACGATGCAGGGCAACTTCAGAACTATCAATACGTTGGGCTTGTAGCAGTAGTACTGAGTTTAATCAGCATTTTTATCGTAAAAAGGGTAAAATCGGTAAGCTAAAACGTTGAACCAATGCCAAAGTTCAATAAAAACAGATCCGTGGTGCTGTTGCGATGGTTGAAATAAACTTCATTTTGAACAACGTTTACATCGTTTAAACTGAGGTAGCGTGCATTTCCCCCTTTTAGAAGTTGACCTGAAATAAAAATTTGGTAACGCACATTCCCCAGTTCAAAAAGGGAATATTTCAGGCCCATTCCAAGGCCAAAAGAGTTGGTCAAATCCGAAAAATTCAAAATGCTCGTGAATGAATCTGGATTTCCTGGTTGTGCGATCATTTGAGTACCCTTGGTACTGGTACGGGTAGCAATGTACTTAAGGCCGCCAAAAAATTCCACATACGGTTGAAAGTCCCCAAATTCAGGGGCAATACGAAGATGCAGGTTCAATGGAATCATATAGTGCATCTTGTCCAACACCAGTTGGTAACTCGGTACACTTAATACATATTGTCGATCGTTTTGCTCGTAACCGTATAAGATGCCCCGAAGCGAGATTCCAAATTCAATAGGGCTGGGTGTAGGCTTACAAGCCAGGTAGAAAGATAGGTTTGAGCCTGTTTTAGGAACAACCTGCGAAAAGGCACCAGTCGGAATGGATCCGCCTCCCGAAACTTCTACGATTAATGGAGTACTTGAAAAATAGGGCGCATGCCAAGATTGTGCATTCGAGTAAACCGATACTAGGTTGACAATAAAGAGAATTAAGCAACGCCAATACATATTTTAAATATAGTCAAATAAATGCGCGAACTACTATGTTGGGAATTTATGCGAAAAAGTGCTCAAAAAAGCCTATTTTTGCGGCGAATTTCAATTACATGCAAGCCATCCGCAACATCGCGATTATCGCACACGTCGACCACGGTAAAACAACCCTAGTCGATAAAATTCTTCATCAAACAAATCTTTTTCGCGAGAATGAGGAGATTGGAGAACTAATCCTTGACAATAATGACCTCGAAAGGGAAAGAGGTATTACCATCTTCTCCAAAAATGTTTCGGTTAATTACAAAGGCACCAAAATTAACATCATTGACACTCCTGGTCACTCCGATTTCGGAGGGGAGGTAGAACGCGTACTAAAAATGGCTGATGGAGTTCTTCTATTGGTTGACGCATTTGAAGGTCCAATGCCGCAAACTCGATTCGTGCTTCACAAAGCTTTAAGCCTCGGGCTTCATCCAATCGTTGTGATTAACAAAGTGGATAAGGAAAATTGCCGCCCAGATGAAGTACATGATCATGTTTTTGAGCTATTCTTCAATCTTGATGCTACAGAAGAGCAATTGGATTTCCCAACGCTGTATGGCTCATCGAAACAAGGATGGATGGGCACCGATTGGAAAAATCCTGCAACCGACTTTACACCTTTGTTAGATGCAATCTTAGAACATGTGCCTGCGCCCAAGCAGCCAGATGGCAATTTGCAAATGCAAATCACTTCGCTCGATTACAGCTCATTTGTAGGGCGAATTGCCATCGGTAAAGTGGCGCGTGGATCGGTGAAAGAAAATCAACCTATAACATTGGTGCGAAATAATGGTGGCCAGATGAAAGCCCGTGTAAAAGAGCTGCATACGTTCATCGGCTTAGGCCGTCAAAAAGTAACCCAAGTTGACGCGGGTGACATTTGCGCTGTTGTTGGTCTCGAGGATTTTCAAATTGGCGATACCATTGCCGATTTTGAAGCACCTGAAGGCTTGGCACCCATCAAAGTTGACGAGCCTACGATGAGCATGTTTTTCACCATCAACAACTCGCCATTTTTTGGAAAAGAAGGAAAATTTGTCACCTCAAGACATTTGAGAGATAGGCTGTTTAAAGAAATTGAAAAGAACTTGGCGATGAAGGTGGAGGAGACCGACTCACCGGATAGCTATCTAGTTTATGGCCGAGGAATTTTGCACTTGTCGATACTCATCGAAACTATGCGTCGGGAGGGCTACGAACTTCAAGTAGGTCAACCCAGGGTAATCATCAAAGAAATTAATGGCGTGAAACATGAGCCCATTGAATCATTGGTAGTGGATGTACCTGAAAGTTTTGCGGGCAAAGTCATCGAACAAGTCACCCAACGGAAAGGTGAAATGTTGATCATGGAACCAAAAGGAGATATGACTCATCTTGAGTTTAAAATTCCATCACGTGGTTTGATTGGTTTAAGAAACAATTTGCTTACGGCAACCCAAGGCGAGGCCATTATGGCACATCGTTTTGTTGACTTTGAGCCATTTAAAGGGCCAATTGCCGGAAGGATTAATGGTTCGCTTGTTTCTATGGAGACGGGCATGACTACCGCTTATTCTATTGATAAGCTTCAAGACAGAGGTATTTTCTTTGTTGATCCAGGTGAAGATGTTTACGAGGGAATGGTACTCGGGGAACACAGTCGTCCAGGTGATTTGGTGGTAAACCTGATTAAAGGAAAAGCACTTACCAATATGCGTGCTGCGGGAAAAGACGATAACGCCAAAATCGCCCCGAAGCGTTTATTCTCTCTTGAGGAAGCCATGGAATACATCCAAGACGACGAGTATATTGAAATAACGCCAAAAGCCATGCGGATGCGTAAAATTGTACTGAAAGAAAACGACCGCAAGCGTTTGGGCTCAAAAGCGAGTTTGTAAGGATGAACAAAGCCTCCCTTGAACTTATTTCAAATGAATGGTCGGTTCCATATTGGCTACTCGGCCTTTTTGCGTTGGTTTTGGGAAGTTTGAGTTATGTAGTGCAAAAATTCGCACCAGCTTACCAGGGCGTTTTTACCAATGGCATGTTTATCGTACTGCTGGCATTACTCTCGATTTTCTATCGAAAATTGTATACCACACAAGTTCATCTTCAGTTGTCGGCTGCCACAGTCGACCTCGAGTTCAAAAAGCTACTCATACCCTCAAGATTATCGTTGTTAATTTCAGAAATTCAATACATCGGATTAGGTACTACAGAAGAAATCAAAGGCTTATTTAAGGTACCTGAGAAACACTGGATTCTGATAGAGGCGAAAGGCAAAAAGTATTTTTTCTATGGAGTCGGCCAACAAAAGGCACTGAAAGGCGTTTTCCATGAGCTGATACAAAAGAATCCGGAAATCGTTGTTCGTGAGAATATCTTCAAATAAGGCTGGCTGCATTAAGCTTCATTGGATTATTGTACTCCTTTCGCTGGGGGTAAACACGAGTCTTTCAGCACAAAATCCACTTTCTCCATCTGCAAGCCGTTATAGTGGATTGCTAGCAGGACAGGTGAACCCAGCTAGTTTATCGTTCAATGTCCCGAATTGGACTATTCATCTAGGTAGCACCCAAGCATACTTCCAAAACAACTTGGTGAGCATGCAGCGCTTGAATGTAATAGGACTCATTGCTGGAAATAATGTAAGTATTGAACTTGACAATCAGAATAATCGGAATGCTGGGCCCATTACGGCAGATGTCTTAATTCAAGATCATATCGATAAGCCCCTGAAGATGCAGCTAGCGAGTCAGGTAATGCCCATAGGGCTATTTTTTCAGTTCAATAAACACGCCTTTGGTCTAAGTACTCAGTTACGTCAAAATATTTATTGGGACGGCTTCGGCGCAAGAGGGTTTCGTCAGATTTGGGAAGGAATAAGATTTGAGCCTCTTAGAGATAGCCTGGTGAGTAGTCCGGGCATGAAATTTCAAGCAGATTTATACCTGGAAACTTCCTTGTCGTATGCCTATCGTTTTTATGAAACTCGACGGGAAGCGATGTCAGCTGGAGTATCTGTGAAGCTATTGAACGGGCTTCAAACGTACCAATTGGATATGACAGGTTTCGATTACCGAGTTCGGTTTGATTCGGTTTTTTTTACGCGATTTGAAGGTACCTATGGGCGTGCGGTTGGTAACCAAGGGCTTGGATCTGGATTGGGGTTAGCCTTTGATTTGGGTTTTAACTACGTTAAAATCGATCAGCAAGCAAAGCGACAAACAAGTAATCAATCGGGAATTAGATGCTTCAATTTTGCTGGTAAACTTCGTGTTCGTAAAGCTGTCCCAGATTATTTATGGAAACTGGGTGTTTCGTGGCTCGATTTGGGCTTGATCAATTATAACGCTCCCTTTTTTGCAGTTAATTCTTTCGGTAGATATAGTACGCTCGGTAGATTTTTTACCGTAGGAGAGCCAGATTTTGATGCAGCTTTTTTAGGAGAGCTGGCAAATAATGGTGCGGTAGCTGGTACGCCAAGCTTTTCTGTTGGAGCTCCTACTGCTTTGAGTGTGCAATTTGATGGTAAAATTTACCCTGGTGTATATTTATTTGCTGGCATAATCCAGCGAACCCCTTTGTTCGGACAGTTTAGCATGCGCCGAACAAACACGCTTACAGTTATCCCGAGAGTTGAACATCCCTTAGGAGAATTTGCCATTCCAGTGACCTTAACCGAGTACCGCTATTTTAACCTCGGTTTGTCGGCCCGTATCGGGCCATTGGCCTTTGGCACCGACCGATTTGGCACCTTATTCGGTTTGCAACGTTTTTCAGGCGCTGATGCTTGGTTTAGCCTTAACCTATTTGAGTTTTGGCGCTTCTAAAAGCGTTGATTTGAATCATCGCCCATTCGAGCTGTTCTTGTTCGTTCATTAAGCTGTTGTCAAGAACGAGTGCATCAGATGCTTGAATCAACGGGTTTTCAGATCTCGTTGTGTCAATACGGTCTCTTTCAGACAAATTGTGCTGAATTTCTTCCAGTGTATGGTGCTGGCCTTTAGCTTTCAGTTCATCGAAACGCCTTTGCGCCCTTATTTCAGGACTTGCGGTCATGAATATTTTAATTTCGGCATTCGGAAATACATTAGTTCCGATATCTCTGCCGTCCATCACTATGCCTTTGTTTTTGCCAGCTTTACGCTGTAAGTGCACCATTGTGGTACGTACGCTTTTTATGGCCGATACAGGACTTACAAGATTAGATACTTCCAGACTACGGATAGCCTCTTCAACAGATTCGCCATTCAGCCAAGTTTCGTTACGTTGCAATATTGGATTGTAATGAAAATCAATGTGAATGTTATGGAGAGCTTCTTCTATGGCTGGAGCATCATCCAGTGGAACATGATGGTGCAAAAAATAGAGCGTAACGGCTCTATACATAGCTCCTGAGTCGACATAAGCATAACCCAGCCGAGCTGCAATTGCTTTAGCCAGCGTGCTTTTCCCGCAAGAAGAGTATCCGTCGATAGCGATGATGATTCTTTCCACGCGGCAAAAGTAGTGACTTAAATAGCTTTAAACCGCTATTGTTGGGAAAAATAGGCATTCATGCGGTAGTTGGGTGTTTTAAGCCTACCTTTGCAGCACATTTTAGTATACATTATTTCATGATCACATTCGAATCGCTTCGGCTTAAGGCTGAACTGGTACAGGCCGTGACGGCTCTGGGGTTCACCGAGCCGACGCCCATTCAAGCACAGGCTATCCCTGTATTGCTTGAGGCTACCACTGACTTTGTAGGACTTGCGCAAACGGGAACAGGTAAAACTGCTGCCTTTGGCTTGCCAGCACTCCACCACGTAAACACGAGTGAACGTAAAGTTCAGGTACTCATTTTAAGCCCCACCAGGGAGCTTTGCAACCAAATCGCAGAAGATCTCAAAAATTTCTCCCGCTTTATGCCCAGCGTACATGTTGCGGCTGTATATGGTGGCACCAGTATTCAAAACCAAATCAAAGAAATACGCCAAGGGGTTCAAATCATTGTAGCAACACCTGGCCGTTTGATTGACCTAATCGATCGTAAAGCGGTACAGCTCGAAACGGTTTCTTATGTCGTGCTTGATGAAGCCGACGAGATGCTGAACATGGGCTTCCGAGATGATTTAGATTACATACTTTCGAATACCACGCATAAACAATCGACTTGGCTGTTTTCGGCTACCATGCCGGATGAAGTTCGTCGCATTGCCAAAAACTATATGGAGAACCCCAAAGAGCTATCAATGGGGAAAAAGAATAGCGCGGCAAAGAATATAGAGCACGTTTATTATCAGGTTCAAGCTTCACATAAGTACGAAACCTTAAAACGGTTAGTCGATTACAACCCGGGTATGTACGGAATCATATTTAGCCGTACGAAGTTAGAGGCCCAGGATATCACTGAAAAGCTAATCCGTGAAGGTTACGATATAGAATCGTTACACGGCGATTTATCACAGCAACAGCGTGATAAAGTGATGGCTCGATTTAGGGAAAAATCGCTTCAGTTGTTGATTGCAACCGATGTGGCTGCCAGAGGTATAGACGTAGATGGAATTACGCACGTCATCAACTATTCATTGCCCGACGATCCGGAAGTTTATACTCACCGGGCGGGTAGAACTGCTCGTGCGGGAAAATCTGGTATTTGTATCAGTATCGTTAGCAGTAAGGAGAATGGAAGGGTTCGTCAGATTGAAAAGATGATCGACCGTCAATTCACCAAAGCCATGGTTCCAAGTGGTGAAGAAGTATGTGAGAAGCAATTCTTGAGCTTTATTGATAAGATTATCGCTGCCGATGTTGATCATGGTGATTACGAGCGCTACGTACCCATGGTGATGGAAAAATTGAAAGATCTATCTAAAGAAGAAATCATTAACAGGGTTGCTTCTTTAGAGTTTAATAGATTCTTGACTTACTACCGCAATGCGCGTGATTTGAACGATGGCGGCAAATTCGACCGTAATCGTGAAGATCGCCCAGGCATGAAGAAACTCTTCATGAGCCTCGGCAGTAAAGATGGTTTTTATAAAGCCAGTTTTCTGCAATTTCTACTCGACAATTCAGGCTTAAAAAAGGCCGACTTGGGACGCATTGATATGGGCGATACGAGAAGTTTTCTTGAAGCAGAAGACCAGGCTGCTCAGATATTAGTGGATACGTTTAACGGTACCAGTTACAACGGCCGGCCAATTCGTATCGATATCATGGAAGGCACTGTAGGAGGTGGCCGAAGAGACCGTGATGAACGCGGCGGCCGTAGGGATCGTGACGATCGTGGAGGTTCTTACCGTGGTGGAGGGCGAGATCGTGACAGAAGCGGTCGCTTTGGCTCAAGCTATGGCTCTGAACGCCAGGAGCGGAGGTTTGGTGGAAGTAAGCCGCGTGGTAATTACCGCTACTAAATATTAAAGCGCCGAAAGGCGCTTTTTTTTGTTTAAACTGCGAATGAAGTGCCGCAACCGCAAGTTTCGGTGGCATTCGGATTGGTAAAGGTAAAGCCTCGATTGTTTAAACCTTCCGCAAAATCGAGCGAAACACCTTGCAAGTAAATGGCATGTGCTGGATCTACTGCTATTTTCACCCCGTCAAAATCAAGGATTACATCAGTTTCTGAGGTTTTTTGGTAATCGAGTATATAGGTCATTCCTGAACAGCCACCACCTTTCACGCCAATTCGTACTAATGCCCCATTTTCGGGTTTTTCCGATGATAAACGTTGTAACTCCTGAATTGCACTTGGAGAAACATTCAATTGTAGCGCTTGATTGGTTTCCATAAACTTTATAAAACAAAGTTACGTGAGAAGGTTCAAATGTGAACTGTTTAAAACTTGGTTTTCGACTTGTAGCTGAAGCAGGTAAATTTGAGGTATGTCTTTGATCCTAGAATTAATCAAATTTTTATTGCCTTCGTTGGTGGTCGTACTGGCGGTTGATCGGGTAATGCGATGGAATTGGCGAAAACAAGAAAGTCAACAAACTTATAAGCTAAAAGCGGAAATAGACAAACAGCTATTACCGATTCGATTGCAGGCTGCAGAACGTATGGTTTTGTTTCTTGAGAGAATTTCACCTGAGGCTTTGTTGCATCGAATAGCCGAGCCTGGCATGTCGGCGAAAACGTTGCACCTTGCTTTGTTAACCAGTATACGGGCGGAGTATGAACACAATTTCTCGCAACAACTGTATATCGATGAAACGGTATGGGCTGCTATTCGATCTGCTAAAGAAGAAGTTGTAGCTTTAGCCAACTCCGCTGGGCAACTTTGTAACGAGCAAGCCAGCTCGCTCGACTACAGTCGTGCCTTATTGGAACTCATTCAAAAACAGCGTAATTATCCCACGGCAGCTGCTTTAGCATTGTTGAGAAAGTCAATTCAAAATTTGTGAAGCAGAGATACTTGATAGTTCTCGTCTTTTTATTGGCCGTATTTTCCTGCCGAGAATCGGTGTACCTAGCTGTAAAAAGCGACTACAGCCAATACGGTATTGATTCTTCAGTTAAAGAAGACAGTGGATTAAACCAGTGGTTAACCAGTTATAGAGATAGTTTAAATGGTATTGTAAGCACTGTACTAATTCATAGTTCTAAAGTTCATGCGAAAGGACTGCCTGAATCGCCTCTTGGAAATTTGTTAGCCGATGTTTTACTCGAACAGTCATCCAATCGTTTGCAGCAGGTAGATTTTGCATTGTTAAATAATGGAGGGATAAGGGCACCTTTACCACAAGGTGCGGTTACTGTGGGTCATGTAATGGAAGTTCTTCCTTTTATGAATTATGTGGTTATCCTCGAACTATCTGGTGAAACAGTCAAGGAACTTTTAGATCATTGGGCAGCTAAAGGCGGTACGGCGGTGAGCGGGGTTCATTTTAAAATAGATAATGAAAAGGCCGTGAACATCGAAGTTAACGGTAAACCACTTGTTCTGAATCAAAAGTATAAATTGGCAACCATTGATTATCTGGCTGATGGAGGAGATGGTTGTGCTTTTTTAAAGGGCACGCTTGTACTTCATCGAACGCAATGGTTATTAATGGATCTGTACATAGAGGCATTCAAAGAAATGAATCAAAAAGGAGTGGTGATAAATGCATCAACCGATGGAAGAGTTATTAGAGAGCCGTAGATCTTTTCTCAAACGGTTTGGAATTGTTACCGCTGGGTTAAGCTTGGCCTCGGCCGAGGCTTTTTCCTTAGCTAAAGACGATTTAGCAACCTTAACCATCTTGCATACCAACGATACGCATAGCCGGCTCGATCCTTTTCCGGCAAATTCCGGCCGATTATCTGGTTTAGGAGGGATAGCAAGACGTAAGGCTTTGATAGAGACTATCCGGTTGGGATCTGCTCAAAGTTTATTGGTAGATGCAGGAGACATTTTTCAAGGAACACCGTACTTCAATTTTTTCAAAGGTGAGCCAGAGATGAAAGCATTACAAGCCATGGGCTATGAAGCGGCTACCATGGGTAACCACGATTTTGATGAGGGTGTTGAAAATTTCGCCGAACAACTGAAACATGTTCAATTTCCGTTTATCGTTTCGAACTATGATTTTGACGACACCATATTGGCTGGTCGAATATACAAGAACCGCATAATCAAGAAAGGGAGGCTTAAGATTGGCATATTTGGTTTAGGTATAAATCCGGACGGACTAATCCCCCCAAAGCTTTTTGGTAAGGTAAAACACCTTGACCCTCTTACAATAGCACAACAACAAGTGTCGGAGCTCAAAGATAAAGGTGTTGATTTTACCCTGTGCTTATCTCATTTGGGCTATGAATATCAAGACAATCGTATTTCCGACAGGGTTTTAGCCAAAGAAGTAGGTGGAATTGACCTAATCGTAGGAGGACACACCCATACTTTTTTGGATGCGCCAGCAGAGATATTAAATCCCGAAAAACGTATTACGCTTATTGCACAAGCAGGACATTCTGGAGTACGCTTAGGAAAAATAGATTTTACGTTTGAAGTAGAAGGAAGGCGAAGGAAACATTGGTGGTCGGAAAGTGTGTTTGTGAAGTAATAAATCCAGTACCTCTGATACACTTTTTGAATCAAAACAAGATAGAACGATATACACAAATGTGAGTCAGACATGTACTGTGAATAAATCGTCACTAAATAATTAAGTTGTATGTTTCATGTTGATTATCAAGTAGATATAACGAACAAATAAAAATCAAGTGATTCATCTAAAAACTTTTTAGAAAAAGTTTTGCAGTTGAATGTGGGTAAAATCTGTGCTTTTCAGGCCCTTGCTATTTGTATCACACTTGCAAGTGTAAACAACGTTTTTTAGAGAAGTTTTTTTGTTTCATATTCGACCTCCCGACCAATTCGGATACAATGACTGAGCCTATGGAGAGAACGATGGAAATGGTATGGAGCAGCTGCTTGTCGATTATTCGCGACAACGTGAATCCTCAAAGTTTCAAGACTTGGTTTGAGCCTATCAAACCTGTTCGCTTGAAAGATAATGTCTTGACGATTCAAGTACCAAGCCAATTCTTTTATGAATGGTTAGAAGAGCATTATGTGAATTTGCTTCATAAAACGATTCGAAGAGAATTAGGCGCAGAAGGCAGACTGGAATACAGTATCGTGATGGACAACAGTTCAGGCGATAAAGCACCATACACCATCAACATGCCCGGAAGTGGCATGAAAGCGAAGAACCCTGACTTGACAGTGCCCGTGAACATAGGCGCTTCGATTAAAAATCCATTTATCATACCTGGATTAAAGAAGATCAATATTGATTCTCAACTGAATCCACGATATTCCTTCGACAATTTTGTAGAGGGAGACTCCAACCGCCTTGCTCGTTCGGCAGGTATGGCAGTTGCTTCTAAACCAGGGGGGACTTCATTTAATCCGTTAATGATTTACGGTAATGTGGGTTTAGGTAAGTCACACTTGGTTCAAGCTATAGGTAATCAAGTAAAGCTTAATTTCCCCAACAAGACAGTCCTGTACGTAACTGCCGAAAAGTTTACACAGCAGTTTATCGATTCGCTGAGGAATAACTCTGCTAACGATTTTGTGAATTTCTATCAACTCATCGATGTGTTGGTGATTGACGATGTTCATAATTTCGCCAACAAAGAAAAAACACAAGACGTTTTCTTTCATATCTTCAACCACCTGCACCAATCAGGCAAACAACTTATTCTCACTAGCGACCGTGCACCTAAGGATTTAAAGGGCATGGAAGAGCGATTACTATCACGCTTTAAGTGGGGATTGAGTACCGATTTGCAAGTGCCTGATTTTGAGACTCGAGTGGCGATCTTGGAAATGAAAATGTATGCAGATGGCATTGAGCTTCCTCGCGAGATTGTTGAATTTATTGCGCACAATATCACCACCAATATCCGAGAGCTCGAAGGTGCTATAACCTCGTTGCTTGCCTACACTACCTTGAATAACAAGCAGCCGGATATTGAACTAGCCAAAGTGGTGATGCGGAATTTTGTTCGCAATGTTTCTTTAGAAATCTCTATCGAAAGCATTCAAAGTTTGGTTTGTGAGTATTTCGATTTACCTGTTGATCTGCTCAAGGCCAAAACCAGGAAGCGCGAAATTGTCCAAGCCAGACAAATCTCGATGTATTTTGCCAAGAAGCTTACCAAGAATAGCTTGAAGACCATTGGGGAGTATTTTGGCGGTCGCGATCACAGTACCGTTATTCACTCTTGCCAAACAGTAGAGGATTTGATGGAAACCGATCGCAAATTCAAAGGGTTTGTTGAGGATATTCAGAAGAAAATTAAGATAAGTACCGTGTAAATTTGACCTGTCAAACTTTACCGGATGCAAGTCGTAAAACCAGCATTAGCCAGAGGTACCCGTGATTTCGGTCCTGAGCTAATGGCAAAGCGTAAATATATTTTCGGAGTAATTGAAACCGTATTCAGGAAGTACGGTTTCATGCCTCTTGAAACCCCTGCCATGGAGAATTTGAGTACTCTTACTGGCAAGTATGGGGAAGAGGGAGATCGTTTGATATTCAAGATTATCAATTCAGGGGATTACCTCAAGGATGTTTCAGATGAGGACTTCAAAGCTGCTCAAAACAACCAGTCGAGATCATTCACCGGATTAATTTCCGAAAAAGCACTCAGATACGACCTTACGGTGCCTTTGGCTCGATACGTATCCATGAACAGGCATGCTTTGGTTTTCCCTTTTAAGAGATACCAGATACAACCTGTATGGCGAGCAGATCGTCCGCAAAAGGGACGCTATCGCGAGTTTTATCAATGCGATGTAGACGTGATTGGTTCTGACTCTTTGTTTAATGAAGCCGAGTTAGTATCAATTTACGTTGAAGTATTTAGAGCGTTAGGGTTTAAGGATTTTACGGTTAGAATTAACAATCGTAAACTACTAGTGCCTTTGGCAAATTGGTTGGGCATGAATGCCAATGCTTTTGATTTTATATTGATACTCGATAAAATCGACAAAATTGGTGTTAATGGGGTAATGGACGAGTTAGTTGGTTTGGGTGCCGATGCAAAAAAATTAGCTGAGTTCTTCGGTTTACTCGAAAACGACAATAGAATAGAGCTGTGGTCCAAATTTTCTTCACTTTCGCAGGATGCAGAATTTCAAAAAGGAATACAGGAATTAGACACTTTGTTTAATCTCTTAAAACCGTTTGGAGTAGAGCAGTATGCTCATTTTGACCCAACATTGGCCCGGGGTTTAGACTATTACACAGGAACTATACTCGAAGTGGTTACTCACGAAGTAAGTATGGGAAGTATTGGTGGAGGAGGGCGCTACGATAACCTTACGGGCATATTCGGCGTAGATGGCTTGACCGGCGTAGGCGTTTCATTCGGTGCCGAACGCATTCTAGATGTAATGGAAAAATTGCAGTTGTTTCCGGCCGACATACTTCGTTCTTGTGATGTATTACTTTATCTTTTTAGTGATGCCGAATTCGATTATGCGGCTTCTGTTTTGCGCAAGTTGAGGACAGAGGGTTGCAAGGCTGAACTGTATGTCGATGCTGGAAAGATGAAGAAGGCATTTGCTTATGCCGAGGCCAAAGCTATTCCTTACGTAGCCTTAATCGGCGAAAAGGAAAAGGAGGCGAACAAGGTTATGCTCAAAAATGTGAAAACGGGTGAACAAAGGCCTATTTCATTCGAAGATTTGGCTCACTGGCTCATAAATGCGCTATGAAAACGATTACTCTTGGATTACCACTAAGTCACGAGTCCATTGATTGGATACGTCGTGCCGAATGTAAACTTGAATTAGCACCTGATGCCCGTAAGCGGATTGAAAAGTGTAAAGCGTATCTCGACGCGAAGCTGATAAATAACGACCAGCTATTTTATGGTATCAATACCGGGTTTGGTTCTTTGTGTGATATCGCCATCTCGAAGGATGACTTATCAACGCTTCAACAAAATCTTGTCATGTCGCACGCCTGTGGTGTTGGCGAACAGGTGCCTGATGAAGTAGTTCGAATCATGCTTGCGTTAAAAATTCAATCCTTAGCATATGGCCATTCTGCGGTACAGTTGGCCACGGTAAATCGATTGATTGATTTTTACAATCATGATATTTTACCTGTCGTATATCAGCTGGGATCATTAGGGGCATCGGGCGATTTGGCTCCTTTGGCTCATTTGAGTTTACCAATATTAGGATTAGGCGAATTAAAAGTAAACGGAAAAATAACGCACAGTGCAGCCGTTTTAGAAACCATGGGTTGGGAACCAATTCGCCTTGAAGCCAAAGAAGGTTTGGCGTTACTGAATGGCACCCAATTCATGTCGGCATATGGATGTTATGCCGTACTTGAGTTTCGCCATTTACTGCGCCAAGCTAATCTGATTGCTGCCCTTTCGTTGGAGGCATACGATTGTAAAATTGAGCCCTTCCATCAGGCAATTCATGCTGTGCGACCTCATCCTGGCCAACAAGCTGTAGCTGCAGAGATACGTTCAATTTTAGCCGGAAGCCCAGGGCTGAGTAGAGAAAAGAAGGCCGTTCAGGATCCATATTCTTTCAGATGTATTCCACAAGTTCATGGCGCCAGTTTGGACGCCTTAAATTACGTGGAAGGGGTTTTTTTAACGGAAATAAATGCAGTCAGCGACAATCCGAATGTTTTCCCTGACGATGATTTAATCTTGTCGGGAGGTAACTTTCATGGTCAACCTTTGGCTTTGGCCCTTGATTTTTTAGGATTGGCTGCGGCCGAAATTGGTTCCATTAGTGAACGCCGGACCTTTCAACTGATATCGGGCAACAGAGGACTTCCTTCTTTCCTCGTGGCTCATTCTGGATTAAATTCAGGCATGATGATACCGCAATATACCGCTGCTTCCATCGTAAGTCAGAACAAACAACTCGCAAATCCAGCGTCAACCGATTCCATTGTATCGTCGAATGGCCAAGAAGATCATGTAAGTATGGGCGCGAATGCAGCCACTAAACTTTACAGAATCATAGAGAATTTAAGGTCGATATTAGCTATCGAATTGATGAATGCGAGTCAGGCTTTCGAGCTAAGACTAAATTGGAAAACATCGGATACATTAGCTGAATTCCTAAAGAACTATCGCCAGATTGTTCCGTTTCTGGATGAGGATAGATATTTGCATCAAGATATTGCCGCTACTATAGCGTTTTTGAAGCAATCAGCTGATAATTAACTGGTCTTGCGCATTTTGCTCGAATAGATTAACCAAAGGCCTATAACGACCAATGGCAAACTTAGCCATTGTCCCATGTTCAAGGCCATGCCTTTTTCAAAGTCAACCTGCACGTCTTTGATGAATTCGATGACAAAGCGGAAACCAAACACGAGCGTTAAGAAGTAACCGAACAGTCGACCACTGAATTTACCCGCATCCGCCTTCCAATAGGCTCTGTAAAGAATCACAAAGATGATGAGGTAGGCCAATGCTTCATATATCTGCGAAGGATGGCGCGGTATATTATCGCCCAATCGTTCAAATACGAATGCCCAAGGTAGATCGGTAGGTGAGCCCACAATTTCGGAGTTCATAAGGTTCCCCAATCGGATACATGCGCCTGCAAGCGCCACCACGATAACCACACGGTCGGTTACCCAGAAAAAGCCAGTACCCGGGTGTTTTTTCGCAAAAAGCCAGTGAGACAATAAAATGCCAATGACTGCACCGTGACTTGCTAGCCCACCTTCCCAGATCTTAAACATTTCAATGGGATGGCTGAGGTAATATTCAGGCTCATAAAAAAGACAATGTCCTAAACGTGCGCCAAGTATAGTTCCAGCTCCAACATACAAGGCAAGATTGTCGAGCCACTTTATATCCTTGTTTTCTGCTTTAAATACTTTTTCGAGTATGTAATATCCGAATACAAAACCCGACATAAAGAGAAGACCATACCACCGAACTGGTAAAATATCGGGTAAAACTTCTGGATGTACGTTCCAATGGATATAATTCAGCATACCTAAGTGTTTCGCGAATTTAGTTATCGTGTTGCAATGGAATAGCGTTAATTTTCCATAATACCTTTTGAACATAAATTGTCTGGTAAAACATGCTACCCTTGTGAGGGTATTTTAGCCATTTATTCTTAAAGGAATGGTAAATGCATGTGTTTGTGTTGTTTGGTAACTAACTTTGGACTATAAAAATCAAAACGCATGAAAAAGATATTTTTACTTTCTCTGATGCTTTTCACTGCATTTGTTGGGCTCGCAAAATCAAAATCGCCCTTTTCACAAGTTCGCAGTCATCCTCAAGTTCAAACGTTACAAAAACATTTTAGGAATACAATTGTACCCGGAAACGCTCGAATTTCGTCTTTATCCTACCCCGATTCGGTGCAGATAAATAGCTGGAATGGTGCAAGTTGGGAGCTTGATGCTGTACTTCGAATGAATTACAACGGAAGTAGAATTAGTTCGGCTACTCTTTATCAAATAGTTGGTTCCGTTTCCATTCCCGTTGGCGGCTACGCTTTCGTTTACAATACTGCGGGTAAAGTGCTGAGCATTCAGCTTACCGTTGCGCTACCAGGGCAGAATCCTGTTGTAATTAACAGATTTGAACAAAATTTTGATGCCTTTGGAAATCAGACTTCTCTAAAAATATTTGAAGCGGATCAAAACGGCAATCTAGAACTTACCGAGGGTGATTCAGTAGCATTTACTTACTCAGGCAGCCAAGTAACTCAGGCTACAAATTATTTTTGGGACCAAAGTTCGACTCCAGCTAGCTGGACTCCCGAAACAAGGTTTTCGAATCTAACTTTTAATGCTTCTGGCGAACCTACTGCGGTTACAGTAGCCTATTGGGATCCCGCTACGAATGGATTTGATCCGAGTGATGAAAAGTACACCAATGTTCAGTGGAGATTTGGCTTCCCTGGAATTTCACTAGCATTTGGCCAAATTGGAGACATCAGCGCGGTTTTATTTAATGAGACTGCTATTCCCAGCGATGATCTTCGACTAACACCTACGGATTATACACTTGAGGAAAAGCTAAATGGCGTGTATGTGAACAGCGAAAAGGCAAGTTCTACACCTGCAAGCGGCCCAGTTACACGTACACTTTATCAGAGTTGGTCGGGTTCAGCTTGGGAAGATGATTATCGCTATCAATACACCTATTCAGGCAACTTTGTTAATGTGTCGCTTGAAGAATTTTGGACCGGTACGGTATGGGAACCAAACTACAGATATACGTCTACATACAATGCCCAAAATCACTTGACTGAGGAAAAAAATGAGTTATATATTAATTCAAGTTGGTCATTAGTTGTTGCTTATCGGAATACCTATAACTACAGCACAGATAATAGAATTTTTCGTTGGGTTACAGAAGAATGGGATCAATGGAACAACGCTTATGTAAATTATGAGAAGCGCGATTATTTTTATGGCAGCTTTCCACAGTCTGTAGCTGTTGGCAAATTGAATGGGTTTAGCACTTACCCCAATCCAGTTAATGATCTATTATTTGTTGAATTCGAAGCAAAACCGAATAATACTTATCAATTAAGTTTGTTCTCGGTAGATGGGCAGTTGATGCACCATCAAACAATCAGCGGTGTAACAGGAAAACAAAAAATAGACGTCAGTACCGAACAATTGGCATCAGGCGTGTATTTTGTAAGAGTGGAAGGTCAGAACGGAGTTTCCATAGCCAAGATTGTAAAATAAATCGTCTGATAACGACAAAAGCCCTGTTCTTTTCTGAACAGGGCTTTTTTTTTACCTATACCTTAAGCTTTTACGTGGTCGTCTTTGTCTTCAACAAAAATCACGGAAACCGCAGCGATAAGCATAAATACACCAGCCATTATCAAAGCATAAATAGCTTGGTTACCATATACATGCTTAACTATCGGACCTCCAATTACGCCATTGATGATTTGTGGAAGGGTAATGAAAAAGTTAAATACGCCCATGTAAATGCCCATTTTGTGTACCGGTATTGACCCAGCCAGGATGGCATAAGGCATCGCTAAAATAGATGCCCAGGCAATGCCTACACCAATCATAGGTAAAATGAGTAGGTTGGGGTCTTTGACAAAGTAAACGGCAATTAGCCCCAGTCCACCAGCAGCTAATGAAACAGAATGGGTCATTTTACGGCCAATCTTCAAAGCAATCGCTGGGAGCAATAGCGCATAGATGGCAGATACACCGTTGTAAACTCCGAAAATGATGCCGACCCAATTTCCTGCATTTTGATAGGTTTCAGAACTGGTGTCACCAATATTTAAACCATAGACATGGGTGGCAATAGCCGGAGTGGTAAATACCCACATGCTAAAAAGAGCAAACCAAGAAAAGAACTGCACAATTCCCAGTTGTTTCATGGTTTTTGGCATTTTGGCAAAATCACTAATGATTTGTTTAATACCCGACAGCTTTTCTTTTTCTTGTTCCTTTTTGTATTCCTCTGGTGGGAATTCTTTGGTAGATACAACCGTCCAAAGAATGGTCATTAAAAAAACAACTGCACCAGCGTAAAAGGAGAAGGTGACGTTGTCGGGTACTTGACCCGGGGCCGCTGTTTTACTAATATTCAGCCACTCGGCAAATACGTAGGGCAGCCAAGAGCCAATCACGGCTCCAATTCCAATTAAAAAGGTCTGAATGCTAAATCCTAATGTTCGTTGCTCGGATGGTAACAAATCGGCTACTAGAGCCCTAAATGGTTCCATGGCAATATTGAACGAAGTATCCATGATCATCAGAATGCCTGCTCCAACGTATAAAGGAGGTAAAATGGCAACGAGCGCACTCGCATTGGGCATAAAGATCAATGCTGTAGAAGCCAACAAGGCACCTGCCAGAAAAAACGGCCTCCTACGACCCAAGGCTGTCCAGGTTTTGTCACTGTAATAACCAATGATTGGCTGGACGATCATTCCCGTCAACGGGGCAGCGAGCCAAAACCAACTCAAGTGTTCCACGTCAGCACCGAAGGTTTGCAGAATTCGTGAAGCATTGCCGTTTTGCAACGCAAAACCGAATTGAATGCCCAGAAATCCGAAACTCATATTCCAGATTTGCCAAAAGGTTAGTTTGGGTTTTTTTGTCATAATTATTGGCTGTTAGAGCAAATTAAACTGGCGTTATGAAATGACCAAAAGATTTGACTCGACCGTTCTAGATAAGATATTGAGTTGAAATATAGTTAGTTTCTTAGTAGCGCAGGGTTATTTCGTTGTCTGACCAATCAAATTCTGCTGAAAGTAAATTGGGTTGTTCGAATGGAAAACTAGACGACACAAAGAAGGGGTCGAAGTTGGAAATGGGTTCGATAAACCGGTGCTTGTCTCTTTTAATTGTCAATGCGGCATCGTTCGAATGTACCACAGCCGATTCTGTTCCATGAACATACACACGAATACGAGTCCATGAAGAAAGATGACTGCCTTCTTTTCTTGCAAGTACAATCGTCCTGGTATCGGCGAAATGTGACAAGGTTCTTTTTAGGAATGCCCCATTTTCATAATCAAAACTTTTACCGTCGTCGTCGTAAAGCAAGTAATGGTGTTCGCCGTTACCCGCATACACATGTAAGCATAGTACATTCGACTGATCGTTTACATGTGAACCAGCCTCTGCCAATGCGGGAAAAATAGCGCCAGCTTTAACAAAAACAGGTATTACTTCTGCTGGTGTTTCGATGAGCAAGGTATTGGAACCGGCGTGGAATTTATCGTTGAATAATTCATACCAATCGCCGCTGGGCAAGTAAACTTTCTGAATGGGTTGCCAAGAGTTTATGGCTGCTACGAGTATGGAGGGGCCAAACATGAATTGATTCGACCAATTTCTGTGATAAACCTCTTCATCGTAGGTGTAGTCAATGGCTAAACTGCGAACGATTGGTATTCCACTTTGAGCAGCTTCATAAAATGAGCTATATAAGTAGGGCATCAATCTATATCTCAACCGTATGAAGTTCCTGCTTATTTCTTCGGCTTCTTCTCCATACGACCATGGCTCAGAATCGCGGCTATTGATCATGGTATGGCCTCGATAGAAGGGCGTAAAGGCACATACTTGCATCCAACGGGTATACAAGCCGGGTGATGCTTCACCCACAAAACCACCTACATCCATTCCTGTAAATGGTATCCCCGCCAGCCCCATGCTCGCCAACAGCCGTATGCCCATGAGCATATGCTCATCGCTTGCACTATTATCCCCCGTCCAAACAGCTGCATACCGTTGTATTCCACTAAATCCTGCTCGAGTAAGAATAAATGGTCGTTTATTTGCCATAAGGTTTTTCGCGCCTTCATAGCTTGAACGCGCCATCTGAAAGCCATATACATTGTGCGCTTTTCGATGTGTTGCACCATATCCTTCGAATTCAAATTCAATAAGGTCTGGTATTTTTTTGCCCCAAGTAACGGGCGCATTCATGTCGTTCCAAAATCCTTCTATTCCTAAACGAACATTCTCTTCGAACTGGGCTCCCCACCACCTTCGGGAGAGTGGATTGGTGAAGTCGGGAAATAAGCAAGTGCCTGGCCAAACGTCGCCGGTATAAGGAGTTCCATCGGGATAGGCCACAAAAAGACCTTGTTCTAAAAGTTCATCGTAAGCTTGATAACCTTTTTCTTCTTTAATACCAGGGTCGAGGATAATGACCACTTGGAAGCCCATCGCCTTGAGTTCTTGGATGAATGCCGCAGGGTTTGGAAACTCTTTGTTGTTCCAAGTAAATACCTTGTATTGATCCATGTAGTGGATGTCGAGGTAAATCACATCGCAGGGGATGTTTTTTTCTCGAAAAGTCCGAGCCACGTTAAGTACTTCCTTGTCAGGATAGTAACTATAACGACACTGCTGATAACCCAAACTCCATTTAGGTGGAATCGGCATTTTACCCGTCAACCAACTATAGTCTGAAATAATTTGACTTACCGATTCGCCAGCGAACATGTAATAGTCAAGTTCGCCATCGGGTACTTGAAAGTAGGAGAAACGGTTATTTGAGGCGCCGAAATTAAAGACACTCTTGTAGCTATTGTCAAGAAAAATGCCGTAGGTTTTACCTTCGGTAATCCCCATATAAAAGGGCGTACTGAGGTAAAGCGGGTCTTCTTCTTCACCATATGCAAATGCATCGGTATTCCAGTGTTCGTACCATTTACCTCTTCGATTTAGGTAGCCAGTTTTTTCGCCGAGTCCGATGAATTTTTCGTCGCTACGTAGCTGTTTGTAACAACTTATTTCGTGTCCTACGAACGATATACCAAATGCAGGATCATCTTCTACCAGAGGTTTGCCGTCGGGAGAATGCAGTTTAAATCTAAGTGGGAATTTTTCAATGATAAGCGTTAAATCACGGGTAATCAATCGCCAGCTGGTATCGCTGTCTTCCCAAGTGTAATCAGTGGGTTCAGCTAATGCAGTTACTGCGTAACTATGGTTCTCGAAGTTTCGATTTAGCCCTATTGTGCGTATCCTTACAACACGGCTGTTCATTAGCTGTACTTGAATTTTTGCAATTGCGCATTGAATTATCCAGCTATTTTCATCTTGAGAAATGCTTTCGAAATTCCCGAGAGCTACATTGAAATGATCTTGACTCTTTTTAGACATTAGTTCTGAAATGGGCATAAAAAAGGGCAGAAGTAAATCAACTGCCCTCCGAAATATTACTTACAGTGCTTTCTCTTCTTTCAATAGATAGAACTCAAAGTTCAGCAGCATGAGCTCTGCTTCTAACAGTACACTTTTTCCGGTGTACAAATTCAGAAAACGCTTGCCTTGCATTGCCATTGGTACCTTGAAGGTGCTAACCGTATCCCTAAAGTTTACGATGCCATAAAGTCCTGCACCTTGTTGTCCACGGTGGAAGAGCAATACATCTTTGGTACTGCTGCTATCAAACATGACGTCTGCCGAGCGTAAGTCAGGCTCACTATTCTTTAACTCCAGCGTTTTTTTATAGAAATCACGAATGTCAGCATTCGCGGTCCATAGGATATCACTTTTTTCGAATAAATTCATTTTGGTTGGATGTGCTACCTCTTGGCCGTTGTACAAGAGTGGAATTCCCGGCATAGCAGCACTAAAAAAGAATGCTGCTTTCGATCCCTCTTTGCTCTTAAACAAGTTCACTGGTACATCATCCCAGGATGTTTCATCGTGATTCGTGATAAATCGCATTCTAAGGGCATCTTTTGGCAAGCGCGCAGTTTCATCACTAAGAATTCGTGGAATTAGCGTTGCACTGTCGCCTTTGAATACCTGCTTCAAATTGTGGTACAAGTCCCAGCTGTAGGTCAGATCAAAGCCGGCAGCGTAAAGTTCTGGGTCCGCACCTTCGGCGAGCATAAGCACAGGCTTGATTTTTTTTATTCGGTCAATCGAACTTTTCCACCAATCTACTGGGACCATTTCTGCTACATCACAGCGGTAACCATCAATGTCAAATTCTTTCACCCAAAATTCCAAAACTTGCGTCATCGCTTCTTTCAAACTATCGTTTTCATAATTCAAATCAGCAACGTCGGTCCAATCGGCTACAGGTGGCTGCAAGTTGCCTAAACTGTCTTTGGTATACCAATCGGGATGTTGTTTCGTCCATGGGTGATCCCAAGCGGTATGATTGGCTACAAAGTCAATAATAATGTGTAGGCCATTTGCATGACAGGAATCAACCAGTTCTTTGAAATCTGCTTTCGTGCCAAACTCAGGATTTACATCCATATAATCCTTAATGGCATAAGGCGATCCAAACGTGCCCTTTCTATTTTCTATCCCCACCGGGTGAATAGGCATAAGCCAAAGGGTATTTACACCCAGGTCCTTCAGCTCACGCAAGCGTGGTATCATTGCTTTAAAGGTGCCTTCTGGGGTAAAATTCCGCACATATACTTCGTAAATAGACGCTTTCGCGGCAACAGGGGGGTCAATTTTCACGTTTTTCTCTTTCTTGCTGAAACAAGCCGATACAGTCAGCGCTATCGTTAAGACAGCCAACCAGCGATAAATTTTCATGTGTAGTAGTTTGTGGGACTAAAAGTAAAAAACAGCATTAGAGTGACCAAAAAAAGATTAGTTCTCGACCAGCAAATTGCAACCTCTGAGCTCACTATGGTCAAACCGTCCCAAAATTTCAAATGAATTATCGTTCACCAAACGCCCTAAATCCTGTGTTTGAATGAACGAACAGCTTTCGTAATTGCTTAAATCAATAACGTTTACTCCTCCCGATTTTCCATGTGTTACATAGTTAAAGGGGTCATTATCTTGCCGTATCAAAATTTTCATCCACGGGGGTGAAGTGAATATTCCTTGCCCTTTGCTATATGCTTGTGAAAGCAATTCAGTCATCCCGTACTCAGAGTGAATTTCTTCAACTTTAAACGCTTCGGAAAGGATGTTATGAACTTCTGCCCGGATCATTTCTCTCCTTCGCCCTTTCATGCCACCAGTTTCCATCACGATATCGTTGTGGGTAAGTTGAAGCCTTCCTTGTTCCGCAAGGTCAAGTAAGGCATAAGTTACTCCCCAGACCAAAACTCTTTTTTGCTTTTGGTGAGCTTTGTCGATGGCCTCATACATTTTGTCGGTGGCTTTCAAATAGAAGCCCGAAAGCGGGTCGTCGGTTAGTTTTATCAGGTCATCGATCATATAAATCAACGACGATCCAATTCGTTCGAGGTAGGATGGCAATAATGCCAGCAACACATAGTTGTTTGGGTGGCCGTAAAAGGCAGAAAATCCTGACCGGTAAGATTGGCGGTAAAGGTTTGTATCGCTCAACGCATGTTTGCTTGTCACAGTTGAAGTAGTGCCACTACTCGTGAAAGTCAAGGTTATAGGTGTATTCACCGAGCGAATTTCATGTTTTTTGAACAGCTCGATTGGTAAAAACGGAATTTGAAGACTCTCCTTAATGTTTTGGGGTTGAATGCCCAAGACATCAACCCATTCCTTGTAAATGCCATTGTTTTGGTATTGGAAATGAAACAACTCAATGGCTATTTCTTCAAAATCGAACTTTTGACCAGAAATGGCATCGAATATTTTCTTTTTGAGTACTTCCACTTTGTAAAAATAGCTTCATTTAAGAGGCAAGCGTAACTTTTCTCAACTAGCTACGTTTTGGATTCGTTATTTTTATGTCATGCATCGGTTTACGCTAGTAGTAGTTACTCTGCTCACGCTTTCTTGGGCTTGTCAACCTATTCGCTTGTTCGACGAAACGCCTGAAATTACATTTGTTTCGATCGAGCCGGAAATAGTAACCGAACTTGTTGATTCCATTACCATTACCTTAAAATTTACTGACGGGGATGGAGATTTGGGACTTCCCGAAAGTGATACCTCTAACGATATTACTGTTTTAGACAAGCGTGAAGGGCTCCCAAACTTTGGCGATATAGAATATCCCTTTCGATTGCCGTTTGTAACTCCACCAGGCAATAGCAAACAGATTTCGGGAGAAATAAAGTTGGTTATTCAAAATACTTTGCGAAGACCAGGTCTGCTAACAGATACATTAAAGTATAGCATTCAAATCAGGGATAGAGCCAACCGACTATCGAACATTGTTGAAAGCCCTAAGATAGTCGTTGTTGGGGCGCAGTAATTTTTTAATCATTTGCATACGTAGGCCAATACTATTCCGTTATTTCGCTGCATGCGTTTCATAATCGCTCTTCTTCTTTCATTTTTCTCGTTGGAGGTGTTTGCCCAAAGTGGGGGCAACTCGACCTATAATTTCCTTCGTTTAAGTCCTTCTGCACGAATAACAGCGCTAGGATCGGCGGCAACCGCAACCTTAGATGCTGATGTGAATCTTGCTTTTTATAATCCGGCTTTGTATTCGCAAAATGTAGGAAATCGATTAGGCTTGAGTTTGGTGAATTATGTTGGAGACGTTAGTCATGGTCAAGTGAGCTATGCTCTGCCCAATGAAACCAAATTTGGTTTTTTTGGGGGCGGGGTGCAGTATGTGAATTATGGCGAATTCGTGCGTCGAGATGCTGCTGGTGTAGATTTGGGCACATTTAGAGCGGGAGAATTGGCTTTGCAAGCGGGTTGGGGTTATGCATTTGCGCAAAACTTGCGCGTGGGAGCCAATTTTAAACTTATCGGTTCTTATCTGGAAGCATACAACTCCCATGGTTTTGCAATCGATTTGTCGGGGATGTATGTCGATACGAGTAGGAATCTCGTGGTTGCAGTATTATTCCGGAATTTTGGAGCTCAGTTCGATACGTATGTTCCTGGAGTACGCGAAACATTACCATTTGACGTTCAGCTTGCGATTACCAATCGTTTAAAGTATGTACCCCTGAGATGGGGGATAGTATTCCACAACTTGCATCGCTGGGATTTAGCTTACAACGACCCCAACGATCGATACTATCGCCCACAATTATTACTTAGCTCTGGTGAGGTAGCTCCTGTGCAAGAAACTACATTCACCGACGAATTTTTTCGCCACGTAATCGTCAATGCCGAATTGTTGCTATCCAAGAATTTTCACTTGCGAATGGCGTACAATCACATGCGCAGAAAGGAACTAACCATACCCACACGAAATGGAAGTAGCGGTTTTAGCTTTGGCTTTGGGATGCAGGTGAAAAAATTTCGTTTCGACTACGGAAGAGGGGCCGTTTCGTTGGCAGGCATGACCAACAGTTTGTCGATCACGACCAATCTCAGTGATTTTTAACAAAAAAAGGTGGCTTCCGAATAGGTAGCCACCTTTTGTACAATTTGCCGATCGATTACGCGAATGGGTAACGGTTTTCGGCTAACAATTTTGCTGCAATAGTTCTTCGTACTTCTTTCAAGTTTACAGCATCGGTTTTGGTAAAACGCTTTAATCCCAAGAGCATCATACGCTGTTCATCTCCTTCGCCTATAGCGTAGATAGCTTCCTTACCAGCGATGTTTACTTTGTTAGCTGCTTTGTGTGCATACAGGGTTACCATGGCAATGCGTTCGACGCAGGCTTCTTGGCCTATGCGACCTACAAGCTTTTCGGTTTTCAATAGTGCCGATTCCAAAGCATAAACTTCGATGGCCATATCTGCTACCTGCATCAGTATTTCTTGCTCTTGTTCCAATTTAGTTTGGAACTTTTGAACCGCTGCTCCAGCGACCAACAGGGTGGCCTTTTTTAAATTTTTTAGGATCTTCTTTTCAGCCACAAACAAACCTTCTGCCTCTTCTGCACCAAAGTCCGGAATGTCCATTAGTTCATTGACCACTTTCATGGCAGGGCCGATCAAATCAAGTTGACCTTTGAGGGCCTTTTTCAAAAGCATATCTACCGTTAGCATCCGGTTGATTTCGTTCGTACCCTCATAAATCCGGCTAATTCGGGCATCGCGATAGGCGGCTTCCATAGGTGCATCGGCAGAGTAGCCCATGCCACCATAAATTTGAACACCTTCATCTACGATAAAAGCCATAGCCTCGGAACAAAACACCTTGAGGATAGCACATTCGACCGCATATTCTTCTATGCCTTTGAGTTTTGCCTCGGCTTCAGGTAAACCTTTGGCTACCAAACGATTTTGGTTGTCTTCAATGTCTTGACCGGCTCGATAAAGTGCGGCATCCGACACGTAAGCCAGGGTAGCCATTTCTGCAAGTTTATGCTGAATGGCACCAAAGGAACCAATCGTTTTGCCGAACTGCTTCCGCTCGTTGGCGTAGTTTACTGCAAAGTTGATGGTTTTAAACGCTGCTCCCACTACGGCAGCACCAAGTTTAATTCGTCCTGCATTGAGGGCATTAACAGCTATTTTAAAGCCATCACCCCGAGCTGCAAGCATACTCTCGGCGGGTACTTTTACTTTATCGTAGAATACCTGGCGTGTAGATGATGATTTTAATCCAAGCTTATGCTCTTCATCGTTGAGTGACAAACCACTCACTTCATCTTTGTGAAATACAAATCCGGTAATGTTTTTATCGTCTTCGATACGGGCAAATACGATAAAAACATCGGCGAAACCTGCATTCGAAATCCATATTTTCTGACCTGTGATTTCGTAATGTTTCCCATCGGCAGAGGGTACTGCTTTGGTCTTGCCCGAATTGGCATCAGAGCCGGCATCAGGTTCTGTGAGGTTATAGCAAGAAATCCACTCCCCGCTGGCAATTTTTGGCAGGAATTTTTGCTTCAGTTCTTCGCTAGCGTAGTATTGAATGGGCAAGGTTCCAATTCCTGTATGTGCACCAAATGCTGTGGCCAGCGATCCGGTCATGCTCGATATTTCTTCGCAAATGAGCATCGACGTGTTGAAGCCCATGCCTAAACCGCCGTATTCTTGTGGTACACTAATTCCCAGGAGACCCATTTCTCCAGCTTTCTTCATTAGGCTTTCCACCAAAGGGTAGTCGCCTTTTTCAAAGCGAGCGAGATTTGGAGCAACCTCTGTTTTCATAAATTCTTTGGTCGCTTCAAACATCATGAGCTGCTCCTCGGAGAAGTCCTCGCGAATGAATACCTCTTCGGCAGGTTGGTCTTTAACCAACCATTCTCCACCACGGAGATTACGTTTTACTTCAGTTTCCATTGTATGTCGTTTAAATTTTTCAGTTTAAAAATTCATAAATACCCGCAACACCTTGACCGCCACCTACGCAGGCGCTTACCATACCGTATTTTTGTTTTTTACGGCGCATTTCGTTGAAGAGTTGAACGCTTAATTTGGCCCCTGAACAGCCCAAGGGGTGACCCAATGCTATGGCTCCGCCATTGAGGTTGATGATGTCGGGGTTTAAGTCTAACTCTTTTATCACCGCTAACGATTGTGCCGCAAAGGCTTCATTGAGTTCAATCTGTTCGATGTCTTTTTGTTGTAAACCAGCACGTTTTAAGGCAATTGGAATAGCTGCAACGGGTCCAATGCCCATGTAACGAGGATCTACACCTTGGGCAGCATAACTTAGCATGCGTGCGATTGGCTTTAAACCAAGTTCGTTAACCAATTTCTCCGACATCACCATGACGAAAGAAGCGCCATCTGACGTTTGGGAAGAGTTGCCGGCGGTAACAGTACCTCCTGCGGCAAATACCGGTTTTAACTTGGCAAGTGCTTCTGGCGAGGTTTCTTTACGAGGCCCCTCATCGGTGTCTACCACATATTCTTTCGTCTTTTTCTTCATGTTGGCATCCACGTAAGTTTCGGTAACCTTGATGGGGACGATTTCATCCTTGAATTTCCCCTCTTCAATGGCTGCAATGGCTCGCTGGTGTGATCGCATGGCAAAGGCATCTTGCTCGTCGCGACTAATGCCAAATTTACCGGCTACCTGCTCGGCTGTGAGGCCCATCGACGTGTAATAATCGGGGTGTTCTGACGCTAATTTGTAGTTGAGCGCGGTTTTGTAACCCATAACAGGAACAAGGCTCATCGATTCGGTTCCACCCGCGATGATACAATCGGCAAGACCCGCATGAATACGGGTACTTGCGATTGCGATGGCTTCGAGGCCAGATCCACAATAACGATTGATGACCATACCTGGTACATTAATAGGCAAAGACAACAGCGAAATCATTCTGCCCATCTGCATGCCTTGTTCCGCTTCGGGAACAGCATTGCCTACAATTAGATCGTCGACCCGAGCAGGGTCGAGTTGTGGAATAGCTGCCACGAGATGTTTAATCACCTCAGCAGCTAAATCGTCGGGGCGAGTAAAACGAAATCCTCCTTTGCCGGCTTTACCAACTGCGGTTCTGTATCCGGCGACTATATATGCGTTCATACGATTAATTCCTTAATGGTTTACCTGACTTTAATACCGATTGGATACGTTCAAGGGTCTTTTTCTCACCCAAAAGGCTTAAGAAAGCTTCGCGCTCCAAGTCGAGCAAATACTGTTCGCTAACCAATTGTGGGTACGATAAATCGCCACCACAGATTACATACGCGAGTTTATTCGCTATTTTTTGATCGTGATCGGAGATATAATTGGCCATTCGCATGCCGTTAATTCCTGCCATAAAAAGGGCCATTCCACCTTTTCCTTGCACTTTTACATCGGTACGTACTTGCGGTTGAACGTATCCCGCTTCTGCCAAGTCAATCGCAAACCGTTTGGCATCGGCGAGCTGTGAGGGGAGATGTATGCTTACTCGGTCTCCTCTTCTCAAATATCCTAAGTCGAAAGCTTCGTAGGCGGAAGTAGCAACTTTGGCGGTGGCAATGTTCATGAAGGCATTTTGGAGACTATTGAATTCTACATCGCCAGTTTCGAGCATATCGCTCACGCGTAGGGCCATTTCTTTAGTGCCACCACCACCGGGGATTACGCCAACACCTACTTCAACCAAGCCCATATAGGTTTCGGCTGCTGCCTGAATGCCATCGGCATGAAGCGATAGTTCGCAACCGCCGCCTAAAGTAAGCCCGTGCGGTGCTACCACTACAGGTATGTTTGAATAGCGTGCCCGCATTGTGAACTTCTGGAAAGCCCGAATGGCAAAGTCAAGCTCATCGTATTCTTGTTCTACTGCAAGCATGAACACCATACCGAGGTTGGCGCCAGCGCTAAAGGCTGCGGCGTTGTTTCCGACAACCAAACCGCGGTAGTCTTTCTCGGCTACATCCACCGCTTTGTTGAAGCCTGCGATGATTTCGCTACCGATGGCGTTCATTTTGGTGTGGAATTCAAGGTTCAAAATACCATCACCCATGTCGAAAAGTGAGCTGCCGCTATTCTTCCAAACCACATTGCTTTTCCTAATCGTGTCGAGCACGATCAACTTTTCGGAGCCCGGTATGATTTTATAGCTTTTCGAGGGTATGTCGTAATACAATCGTTTGCCGTCTTCTACCTTGTAGAAACTGGAATGTCCTGCGGCTAACATATCGTCTACCCAGCTTGCGGCTGGTAGGCCGTACAGTTTCATGAGGTTATTCATGTCGGTAAGGCCTATCGCATCCCAGCTTTCGAAAGGACCTATTTCCCAGCCAAACCCAGCCACCATACCATCGTCGATGCGGTAAAGTTCGTCGGCAATTTCGGGTATGCGATGTGAAACATAACGGAATAAATAGGCATAACTCATCCTGAAAAACTCGCCTGCTTTATCGGGCGATTGGATGAGCATTTTTAACCTCTTTTTCAGATTATCTTCTTGTTTGATTTGGTCGAGCAAGGGGAACTTTACTTTCTCTTGCACCTGATACTCCATGGTTTTCAGGTTTAAGGCAAGTATTTCTTTTTTACCCTCAGCCGACTTCCCTTTTTTGTAGAAACCTTGACCGCTTTTATCGCCAAGCCAGTTGTTCTCTACCATCTTTTTGAGAAAATCGGGTAGTTGAAACAGTGCAATAGACTCGTCGTTGGGACAATTTTCGGCCACTCCTTGAGCAACTTTCACGAGGGTGTCGATACCCACGACGTCGCAAGTGCGGAATGTGGCCGATTTCGGACGACCTATCAGTGGACCCGTGAGCTTATCTATTGCTTCGATAGGTAAATCAACCTTATCGAGTATGTTGAAAAGGGCCATGATACCGAACACCCCAACTCGGTTTGCGATGAAAGCAGGTGTGTCTTTCGCAAGCACTGCGGTTTTTCCCAATTTAGATTTTCCGTATTCCATCAAAAATTCCAGAATATCGGCTTTGGTATCTGGCCCTGGGATTACCTCAAAGAGAGCTAGATAACGAGGGGGGTTAAAGAAGTGGGTGCCACAAAAGTTTTCCCGGAAGTCTTGCGACCTGCCGTCGCTCATCATTTTGATGGGAATTCCGGAAGTATTCGAAGTGATTAAGGTGCCAGGTTTGCGGTATTGTTCAACCTTCTCAAAAAGACTCTGTTTTATTTTTAGGTTTTCAACAACCACCTCCATAATCCAATCGGTATTGGCGATTTTAGGTAGATCGTCGTCGAAGTTTCCGGTTTTAATCAGGCTTGCAAACTTTTTGTGATAAAGTGGGGCAGGATTGCTTTTAATGGCGGCCTCTAACGACTGGTTCACTATTCTGTTCCTGAACTTAGGGCTTTCGGTGGTAAGTCCTGCGCGACTTTCTTCTTCACTGAGCTCGCGAGGCACCATGTCGAGCAAAAGCACATTTACACCAATATTGGCGAAATGGCAGGCAATGCGCGAACCCATGATCCCTGAGCCCAGGATGGTTACGTGTTGAATATTCTTTTTCATATCAATGCGAAATGCTGGCTTCAGTTTGACTTTCTAGTTGAGGGGAGTGGTGGATGAGGTCACCAATTTGGTCGATTACCCTAAAAAACACTTGTAAATCGCTTTCACCGACTTTGTCAGCGACCAGCTGATTAAAGTGTTTTACTTTTTCTTTGGCTACCGAGCGTGCCATTTTACCTTGTTCTGTAAGATGAATTTTCACGGCTCTGCGATCGGCATTGTTGTCTCTACGCCTTTCTATCCAACCGTTGCTTTCCACATTGTTGAGTAGGCGGGTCATACTCGAAGCTTCCATGCCAAGCAATGGGGCGAGTTGAGTGACCTGAGTGCCCTCATCATCAACATGGAGGAGTAGAAAGGCAGCAGAAACACTTAAACCATAATGTTCAGCTTCGAAATTGTACATTCTAGCTATGTTTAGCCATGTTAGCTTAATGTCGAAGCAAACCGTGCGCTTTTTATTTCCGGGTCGTTTTGCGTATTCCATATTTCCTATGCCTAAATATAATATGCAAGCATATTAAAACAAAGTTATCTTTTCTGCTGAAATAAAAAAGCCCTTCTTCAGAAGGGCTTTAAATTTTGATGGCTTACTCGCCAGCGTACATCGACTCGTATTCGGAGCGATACTTATCCATGATAATTTTACGCTTTAGCTTCATTGTAGCGGTTAATTCACCCGTATCTACACCCCAGCTAACGGGTAACAAAGTGAATTTTTTTATTTTTTCCCATTGTCCAAAGCCTTCATTGTAATGATCTATTTCACTTTGAAACTTCTCAATTACTTTGGGGTTTCTGATTATTTCGGCAGGAGTAGTGTAGGCGATGCCGTGATGTTCGCACCAGTATTTCACATGATCCCATGCTGGGGCTATCAAAGCAGAAGGGAATTTCTGCCCTTCACCACAAACCATGAGCTGCTCGATAAGCAATGACTCTTTGAATTTATTTTCCATCACTTGTGGCGCGATGTATTTGCCCCCTGAGGTTTTGAAAATTTCTTTTTTACGATCGGTTATCTTCAAGTTGCCATTCGCCGTAAACATTCCAATATCTCCGGTATGGAACCAGCCATCGCTGTCGATTACTTCTGCAGTTAGCTCGGGTCTTTTGTAGTAACCCATCATGGTATTGGGACCTTTACTTAAAATTTCACCGTCCTCTGCAATTTTTACTTCTACACCTTCCAGTATGGGACCCACCGAGCCAAACTCAACTTGCATAGTGGCTAAATAATTTACGGAAATAACAGGTGACGTTTCGGTTAGTCCGTAGCCTTCTAAAACTGGTATTTGCGCCGACCAAAACACACGAGCAAGCCGAGGCTGGAGTGCCGCAGCGCCACTTACTATGGCTTTTACATTTCCGCCAAGCGCTTCACGCCACTTCGAGAAGATGAGTTTATTCGCCAACTTGAGCTGGGTTTCGTACCACCAGCCATTTTTTCCGTTGAGCTCATAACGCAAACCAAGGTTTAAGGCCCAAAAGAAAAGACTCTTTTTAACCCCTGTGAGTTCATGACCTTTAGATACAATTTTGTCATAAACCTTTTCGAGCAAACGGGGCACCGATGAGAAGACTTGTGGCTTTACTTCTTTCAGGTTATCCCCAATGGTTTCCATACTCTCGGCATACCAAATACTAATACCCCGATACATCATCAAGTAGGTGAGCATGCGTTCGTAAATATGGCAAAGCGGTAAAAAGCTGAGTGCTTTATCGCCTGGACTACAAGGTACGCGAGCAACAGACGATTCAACGTTGGAGGCTACATTTTTATGACTGAGCATAACGCCTTTTGGGAAACCCGTGGTTCCAGATGTGTAAATGATGGTTGCTAGCTCTTCGGTTGAAACGGCAGCCATTCTTGCAGAAAGTTCAGCTTTTTGAGCACTACTGCCAGCTTTTTTGACTTCCGACCAATGTTTAGCACCGCTTACTGCATCAAATGTAAACACAGCTTCTACCGTAGGGACATTGGCGGCAATCTTACTAATTCGTTCATACAAATCGGCCGATGAAATGAAGATAAATTTTACCTCTGCATGGTTAAGGATGTAATTATAATCTTCATCGGTGATGGTGGGGTAGATGGGTACGTGTATACCACCAGCTTGTAAAATACCAAAATCAGTAAAGTTCCATTCAGGTCGATTATTGGCTATGGTTGCAACCTTGTCACCTTTCTGAAGTCCCATCGCAATCAAGCCAAGACTCATGGCCTCAGCTTCAGCAATAAGTTGATCGGTGCTGTACGAAATCCATTGGCCGTTTTCTTTGCCCGAAAGGGCTTCTTTCAAAGGCGAGGTCTGTCGTTGATGTTGCAGAATGTCAAATAAACGTTCGATTTTCATGGGCGGTACATAGTGAATTTCTAAGTTCTGTAAGAAGCACCAAAACAACAAGGATAAAGTTGAAATTCAGCACATAAAAATTGTACAAACAAAAAAGCCCGGCCAATTGGCCGGGCTTGTGTGCACATAGAATTAATTCTTTACGATGCGGTGCGAATGGGTTTCATTACCCATTTCCACTTGTATCAAATACATGCCGTTGGTTACGTCAGTTAGGTCGAGGTCAATGAATTGACGACCGGTTTCCAAACGACCAAGTTCAATAGTCTTAACTACCTGACCGAGCATATTGCGTACTGAAACAGTTACTTGAGTAGCATTTTGCATTTCAAGGTCAAGTTTCGCAACGGTGTTTACCGGATTGGGGAAAATATTACTACGATTAGCATTTGCATCAACTACAGGTGTAGATGCGGCGATTGAAGCCCCCGCTTTGATTTTAGCACCTTTAAATGCATTTTTCGAACCTACCGACTGAACAAATACCACAACATGCAGATTTTCCTTGTTGATGCCGGCTGGAATGTTGTAAGTTAAATTAACTGGAGTGGCAGATGCGCCATTACCTAAATTGGTACCACTTGCATCTGGTAACATCTTACGTACAGTTGATGGGAAATCGGTTTCACCATTCGTACCTGGAGGTGTTGCATAAGTCACAGGATCTTCAACAACTAATACATGCAAGGCATAATCAGAAGCCGTTAACGTAGACTTACGCTTTACGTTACCAGTTACCGTGAGGGTATTTCCAGATATTGCGGTATTTAAGGTATAATCCCAAGCATTCGGTAATGAAGTAGCGTATTGGTCAATAACCGCTTGTGTAACACCTGTAGGACCCCATCCTGCAGTGCTGCTCAATCGTACAGCAGGTACACCTGTAACGTTATAGTAGTTCACCCGTGCAGTTGGATCGGTTGGATTTAAGCTATACATCGGATCTACACCCGGCCAGCTTACGTGATATTTCACCGAAGTAGCCTTGCTACGGTTGTTGTTCAATACAGCAGTGAATGTGGGGTTTTGTGCAGCACATGGACCACAACTTGCGTTGGTGAAGTGCTCGAAAACCACGAGATTGTCGATTACAGCACCAATAACGGCAACAGATTTTGAAACCGTATCTGAATTCGTGCCACCACCGTTAATATTCGAAAGCCAAACTTTAACATCGAAAGTGCCAGTAGCTGCTGGCGTCCAAACAGTCGGATGGTTAACCGCTTGCATGGCATTGGTAGCGATGTTTTGTCCAGTTAAGTTGGTAGAAACCGTTGCAGCTGTTCCCACTTTGTAGTTCAGGGTTGCGGAAGTGATGGCTGTAGAACCTGTATTCACCACTTTACCAGTAATGGTAGTTCCAACACCTGCATAGCCGAAGCCTGGAATGTCGAGGGTAGCAAATTTAACACCCAAAGCCGGACGAGTTCCTGGCATAAAGGCATAGAAATTATTACCTGCCGCACCAGCAACGTTACCCGCGAGACCAGTTACAGGGGCAGCAGGGGCAATTGCTGTGGTAGCATCAATCTGTAGACCTATACTCATGGTCACGGCATTTGCGCATCCAACACGCTGATCTACAATGTAAATGTTATTTGTGCCTTCTTCGAGCACAATTGCCCAATAGGTCCAACAAGAAGACTGTCCTACAACAGTGTACGAGTTAAATTGAATCCAAAGTTGTTGACGGCCAGCAGGACCAAAAGTTTTGGTTACTACGTAGTCATTTGCTTGGGTTGCATCTCCTCCAGTAACAACTATAGAGTTGTTCGGTATTGTTGCACTTGGAAGTGTAACCTGGCCATAAGCAGGGTTAATAGTCGAGTTTACATCGAAGGTAACCACCCCAGCCGTTGATACTTTATACTGGATAGCATTGGCATTGTTAAACTTGAACAAGAATGGGACATTTTGCACGCCAGACCACTGAGGAGTAGCTTGTGAACCACCGGCAAGGATGCTCCAACCACTAATCATTCCGCCGCCACTAGGATATTCATCATCGGAATTGTAACCACCTGGGTTGCCAGGACCATACGTATGGGGCACCATGTAGTAGCCGGTTTGCGCAACAGCAAAACCAGTTCCTATGAGCATTAAACAAAAAGAGAGTAATAGTTTTTTCATGCAGAGTGGATTTAATTTCATGTACTAATCTAATGATTGTTTGTAAGTTCTGTGTCAGTTTTTGTGAAAAAGTAAAATTGAGCAGGGCAAAAATGAAAAAGGCCTACTCTTTTCAAGTAGGCCTTTGTAGGTAATTCAGTGCCGATTACTGCTTGATAAGTTTAAATACCTGATATTCAGTATTGTTTTTCACGTTTACAAAATATAGCCCGGCAGGTAACTCAGCTACGCCTAAAGGCAGCATGTGTTGGCCTTCTTGAAGTTGCATGTTTTGAGGTTGAAGAACCAGCTGGCCTAACTGATTGCGGACTTCAAGGGTTAAATCGGTAGCAACCAGGGTAGTCAGTTTAATGCTGGCTTCCGTTTGTGCTGGATTCGGGTATAGGCTAATTTCTCTAACTGAAGAAAGTTCATTTACGCTTACAGTTGCTGCCAATGCGATTTCATCTACGTAGAGATTATTACCATAGTCACTCGTTGCTTCAAAACGTATCAAAAGGTCGCTATTACCATTGTAGTTAGAAATGTCTACACTCTCTTGACGCCATTGAGATGCTGCTACAGAGTTGAAGGCTGCTGTGGTTGAAGGAGCCGTTGCCAGAGTAGCTCCGGCCTTATTGAAAGCATCTACCCAGTTTAATCCACAATCGGTCGAAATTTGAAGCTTAAGGGCATCGTTCGATGTTTGGTACTGTGCATGTGCTACCATAAAATTGATAGAGCTAGTTCCAGTTGCACCAGTTAAATCGATTCGCGGTAAGTACAAATAATCGATTTCACCAGCCGAAATGTTGTAAAAATCCATTTTAGCACTCCGAATTGAGCCATTAGCGCCTGGGGTGCCAAGTGACCAGCCAGCAGGGCTTGAACCATTATCTACAGCCCAACCCGTTGGAGGAAAAGCTGCAGTAGGGAACGACTGAGCAACAGTATTGGTACGTGTAGTTTGCAAAAACAAACGTTGGGTAGAAGTGCTGCGAACGGCACTGGGGTGTGGCTGTCCGTTCATGCTCACTATTTTATATTCAACAGTATTGCTTCCTGCATTTAAGGTCATAGCGTTGAGTGTAACATTTGTGCTGCTATTACTTGCAAGATTACCGGTCCAGTTAATCGTTGACGTATTGCCATTCACTTTTTGTTCAATGACCATAGTAGTAATGGTGTTACTTCCTAAGTTTTGAATCGAAATGGCTGGAGTAAGTTGCTCCGTACAATTGTAAAAACCAATAGCTGGAGGAGCTAAGCTTGAGTACAATGGAACTGGTAGTGGCTCGGTTTTTTTAGCTTGAGCTATTTCCTTTGTGACATCGTCTTGAACAAAACCGACAACTGCAACTTCTGCAATGTCACGAATGTAACTAGGAACTGGTGCGGCAATCGTAATGGTTTGAGCTTGACCATTGGTCCAAGTGCTATTTAATGTAGTACCATTGTGGTTGGGGTACATCTTACGCATTACGTTGTGAAATTCGGTTTCGCCATTGGTTCCGGGAGGGCTCGTGTACAACATGTTTTTCTCGATAAGTGCTATATGGCCTTTCCATGTACCACTGGTTACTGCCTGAGCAGCAGTTACTGTCATGGTGATAAAAATAGAATCCCAGTCGCTGCTGAAACTATGCTCTAAAATTATACTGAACGGTGAGGTTACCGAAGTGCGACTCGTAATCAACGACTGCGTTAGGTTAATGCTATGTCCATTGCCAATAGTTGTGCCGTCGTGACGGGCATTGGGGGCCGAGTTTACACCGTAATAACTTCTGCGACCGTTTGATTCTGTAACATTTTGCAAGTGAATAGGGCCCGCAGAAGGAATAGGTACTTGATACTTCAAGCCGATAATCGAGTTCGGATTGGCAGATAACAAGGCATGTGTGGTTGGATTGGCGGAGGCACAAGGTCCACAATTTTCGCCGGAGAATACTTCATACAGCTGTGTGCGCGGTACTTGTGCGAAGGCCGTTATGGCAAATAACGACACTCCCAGGGTGAGTAAGCTTTTGTTCATGGGTATCATGGTATTTAGGTATATCGAAGTTAAAGGCCAAACATTGAAAATCAAAGCATTTGGTTGTGAATTGGTATTTTCAAACTTCAACTGACATTCTGTCATATTTACGGTGTAATTCGTATTTTTGTGTTTTAATTAACCAATATGGCGAAACCTTTTTCAGGTAACGTATTCGATAAAAATCAAGACGAGTCACGCCAAGGTGAAGCGTATACTTTAGATTTACCCGCTGCACCTGGCTTAAAGAAGATGTATCTTGAAAGCTATGGCTGCCAGATGAATTTCAGTGATAGCGAGATTGTTGCTTCCATCATGGCCGAAAATGGCTATGTTCCAACCCCTTCGTTGGAAGAAGCAGATGTGGTATTCATCAATACATGTTCGATACGCGATAACGCAGAGCAAAAGGTGCGTGGACGTTTGCAGGAGTTTAGGCAATATAAAAAATCGAAACCCGATATGGTAGTCGGGGTATTGGGCTGCATGGCTGAACGACTGAAGTCGAAACTGCTCGAGCAGGAAAAATTAGTAGACCTCGTAGTAGGCCCAGATGCTTATAAAGACCTACCCAATCTTCTCGAGCAAGTTGATACAGGTCAAAAGGCTGTAAACGTATTGCTCAGTCGTGAAGAAACTTATGCCGACATTACACCAGTTCGTTTAGGTGGGAACGGCGTACTAGCCTTCGTAACCATCATGCGTGGTTGCGACAATATGTGTTCTTTTTGTGTAGTGCCCTTTACGAGAGGTAGAGAAAGAAGTAGAGACGCTCAAAGCATCGTGGAAGAGTGTCGCGATCTATTCGAAAAGGGATATAAAGAAGTTACGCTTTTGGGGCAAAATGTTGACAGTTACCATTGGACATCAGCTGATGGTACGAGCACAGTGAACTTCGCACAATTGCTTGAGCTAGTCGCTCAAATTAGCCCTGATATGCGGGTGCGTTTCTCTACTTCTCATCCGAAGGACATTACGGACGAGGTGTTGATGACCATGGCTGCCTACAATAATATTTGTAAGAATATCCATTTGCCTGTTCAATCGGGTAATTCAGAGGTTTTAGCTCGAATGAATCGGACGTACACACGTGAATGGTACATTGAACGGGTGAATGCTATCCGCAAAATTTTGCCCGACTGTTCGATTACGACCGATATCATAGCCGGTTTTTGTGGAGAAACAGAAGAACAACATGCAGAAACGCTTGACATGATACGTTTTGCGGAGTACACCTTTGCATTTATGTTCAAGTATTCTGAACGTCCTGGTACTTTGGCAGCTAGAAAATATACCGACGACATACCCGAAGAGGTAAAGAGCCGCAGGCTCCAGGAAATTATCTCGCTTCAGAACGAGATGAGCTTGAAAAGCAACGAAGCCGATCTGGGAAAGGTATTCGAGGTGTTAGTAGAAGGCCCCTCACGTAAAAGTGAATTGCACTATTGTGGAAGAAATAGTCAGAATAAAATGATCGTTTTTCCGAAAGGTGATGTAAAAAAGGGAGATTACCGAAAAGTTAAGGTTACACATTGCACTCAAGCAACCTTGATTGGCGAATTGGTGGAGGAAGATTAATGGCTCAACAGTTAGAAACAGAGGCCGAAGTACTCGCTCGTCTTGCTCGTGAAAAAGAATATCACAACAAGGCATTTGCAGAAGATATTCGTAAATCGGTCGACAAATACTACGATACCATTGCCCGAAGCAGAGCGCGTTATCATATGCTTATTCATGCCGACGCTAAAGGCAAGCGTTTGTTAGAATACGGTTGCGGGCCAGGGAGTAAGGCATTCGACTTAGCAGCAAGTGGTGCTGCAATTACGGGAATCGATATCAGCGACGTGGCCATACAACTCGCTGCCGAAGAAGCAAAAAATAGAGGGGTTGCAGCTGAATTCAAAGTGATGAATGCCGAAGTGCTCGAGTATCCTAATCAATATTTTGATAGAATAATAGGTTCGGCGATAATTCATCATCTTGATTTACACAAGGCCTATGCAGAAATAGCAAGGTGCCTCAAAAAAGAAGGCAATGCAGTATTTATTGAACCTTTAGGACATAATCCTATCATCAATCTATACCGAAAACTTACGCCTAAACTCCGAACCGAAGATGAACACCCTTTGAAAATTGAGGACATTAATCTTGCAAAGAAGTACTTTGAGGTAGTTGAGGTAAGGTATTTTCATCTTTTTTCCATCGCTTCGGTCGTTTTCCGAAATACTTTCCTGTTCAAACCCGTTTTGAACGCGCTTGATGGTTTGGATGCCTTATTATTTAAGGCATTCCCGTTCCTCAAAAAAAATAGCTGGATGTCGGTCATAGAGTTAAAAGCCCCTAAACACTAAAATGGATTTACAAAGTGTAAAACAACGTTTTGGGATTATTGGCAATAGTCCATCGCTTAACCATGCATTAAATATTGCAGTGCAGGTTGCAGCTACCGATGTGTCGGTTTTGATTAGTGGCGAAAGCGGAGTAGGTAAAGAAGTGTTTTCGAAGATACTCCACCAATTAAGTAACCGAAAACACGGGAAGTTTATCGCTGTGAACTGCGGTGCCATACCAGAAGGCACAATAGATTCAGAGCTTTTTGGTCACGAAAAAGGATCCTTCACCGGTGCGTTCGAAGCTCGACAAGGCTATTTCGAAACGGTAAACGGTGGGACAATTTTCTTAGATGAATTAGCCGAAATGCCCTTAGGTACCCAAGCGCGTTTATTGAGGGTGCTCGAATCGGGGGAGTTCATCAAAGTGGGGTCGAGCAAGGTGCAAAAAACCGATGTACGAGTAATTGCAGCATCGAACGTGGATTTATTGGATGCCATCGGTAAAAATAAATTCAGAGAAGATCTTTATTACCGGTTGAATACTGTGAGTATTCATATTCCACCATTGCGGGAGCGGCCCGACGACATACCGTTGTTGTTTCGCAAATTTGCCGTTGACTTCGCCGAGCGTTATTCAAGCCAGCCCATTAGTTTAGACGAACAAGCGAACCACTACCTAAGGAATTACCCCTGGCCCGGCAACATCAGGCAGTTAAAAAATGTAGCTGAGCAGATTTCTGTGCTTGCACCATTTCGCTTGGTAGAGGGGGAGGAGATATTGAAGTATTTGCCTACGGTGAATAGGAATTCAAGTGTACCCATGTTGACGAAGCAAGCGGGAACGGAAGACCTGAATGAACGGGAAATCTTATACAAAGTCTTGTTTGACATGAAACGAGACTTAAACGACCTCAAAAAGGTAGTCGCGCAAATTGTTCAAAATCCCGATGATTTCCACTTTTCGAGTGCAGATCAGGTGTATTTGGAGCATTTGATGCAACACCCCGACGTGGTGACGTCCAATCCGATAACTGCATCAGTAACAAGTCCAGTTATTCAGCATCCTGTGACCGAGATACGTTCACGATTCGATCAGCGAGAGGATGTGGAGGATATAGAAGAAAATTTATCGTTGGAAGAGGTCGAAAAACGAATGATTTTACGTGCTTTGAAAAAGCATCAAGGTCGACGCAAGAATGCCGCTGTAGAATTGGGTATTAGCGAACGAACCTTATACCGAAAGATTAAAGAGTACGACATTGAAGTATAAGGTTATTTTACTCCTTTTGCTGACCACTTCTCTTCAGGGATGTGGTATCTATTCGTTTAGTGGCGCCTCGATTCCCCCAAATGCCAAAACCATGACGATTGTGCAATTCGATAATACTGCTCCAATCGTGGTTCCTGCTTTGGCTCAAACTTTAAGCGATCGCATGCGGGCCAAATTCATTGCAGAAACGGGATTAAGATTAGTGGAAAATGAGGGCGACTTGGTTTTTGAAGGCATTATTCAGGAGTATAATGTTAGTCCAGCAGCGGTTTCCGGAGCCGAACAAACCACTTTGAACCGCTTAACGATAGGCGTGAAAGTGATTTACAGCAATAAGATTGATCCAACCTTAGATTTCGAAACCGTATTTCGTAGATATGCCGATTTTTCGGCGACGACCGACCTAGCGTCCGTCGAAAATCAGCTAATTCAAGAAATTAGCACTCAGCTAATAGACGATATTTTCAACAAAGCCTTTGTGAACTGGTAGCATGAATATAGACCGACTTATTGCTTACACACGCGACCCATCAACTATTGGGCAAGACGATACCGAAGATTTGGAGCAACTGCTTGCTGACTATCCTTATTTTACGGCTGCTCAGCATTTACTTGCCCTAAAGTACCGCAAGCAAAATAGTTCGAGATACAACAGGCAAGCACAGCGAGCGGCCTGTCAAGCGCCCGATCAGCTGAGGCTAGCCTTTTTGCTTGAAGAGCCGCTGGCACAATGGTCAAGTCAGTTAAAAGCTTGGACCGAAGAAGGGTTAAATGTGGTTCCGCAACTAAAGGTGGTTGAGACGACTACTGCTGAGGTTTCAGCGGAAGATACTGCTACATTTGCTGCTCTGGTTGAAGAAGCTGTGATTGAAGCTAGCTTTGATGAGGCCGCTACGGAAGCCGTAAGTGATTTAGAACAAACGGTTCTGCAGACTTCAGCGGTAGATACAATGCAAGTTGAAACAGAATTACCAGAACGATCAGAAGTAGCAAACGACGAAGAAGAAATAGCAAGCCTGCAAGAGAATTTAATGAGTGCGCAGCAAGAAGCTGTGACACCTGTGGGTGAGAACCTGGAAATTTTGCATGATGAATCGCACCCAGTAGAAGAGCCAGAGGATTCAGGTTCAAGATTGAGCCAAGAAGATTCAGTTGCCCCAATAAATCCAGTTGAAGAGCCCGCAGAAGAATCGATTACTGTCCCAGAGCCGATCGAACTTGAAGTTGAAGAAAATCGGGTAGAAGAAACACTTGAACATGAGGTTGAAATAGTTGATGAAACTAATGAAACCCCAGAAGTGCAAGAAATGGCGGCCGTTGAACCTGAAACAAGTTTGGTGGAAGAAATAATGCCTCCTATCGAAGCAATTCTTGAATTGGAAGAGCTGGATGCTACGCTGGAACTTGATGATTTAACACCTGCTATTGAACAAGAAGTAGTTGATGAGCCAGAGCATACCGTTTCATTGAATGATATAGGCATTGCTATGGGGCACGACATTGTGGATGATGAAGACAAAAAAGCGCCAATGGTTGAGCAGGAATTTTTGCGTGGACGACATGAGCGTAGAATGTGGTTCCGGTTCTTTGCAGGCAAACCATGGCGCGAACAACCAGAAGATGTGCTCGAAGAAATGTATATGCAGCATATGGCTGGTGACTTTCTGCAAGCCAAATCGGCCGATTTCGAAGAAATTAAAGAAGAGCTAAAGGCTGTTATCAATCATGAGCCTGAGGTGAAACGCGACGTTGCCATGGAAGCTGAAATAAGGCGCCTGGCATGGGAAAGTGTATCGGATGAAGAGCTTCCAGCGTCGGAAACCTTAGCAAAGATTTACGAAGAACAAAAAGACTATAAAAAAGCATTACGCATCTATCAGAAATTGATGTTGAAATTTCCAGATAGAATGACGTATTTTGCCGCTCTCGTTGAAAATGCGAAATCAAAACTGAATCATTAATAAAGATGTATACATTTATCACCATTCTGATCGCACTGGTTTGTGTATTGATCATACTCGTTGTTCTCGTACAAAAGCCCAAAGGTGGCGGCTTATCGGCTAACTTTAGCGGTAGCAACCAAGTTATGGGCGTAAAACGCACTACCGACGTCATTGAAAAAACCACGTGGATTCTCAGTCTTTCGCTTCTTGTGTTGACGCTATTGGTAAACATTTGGATTCCACGCTCGAACGACGCAAATGTGCCAAGTTCGGCTTTGAAAGAACAAGCTGAGAACGCTCCAGTGAATAATTTGCCGAATGCTCAGAATCCGGCAGAAGGTGCTCAACAAGCGCCAGCAGCCGCTGGTCAAGCACAACCTGAACAGCAAGCAAAACCCGCAAACTAAGTCGGGTATCTTGAAATAACAACGCCTCAGCTGTGCTGGGGCGTTTTTTTTTGGAAATTCTGAGAAACTGTTCAAGTTGATTAGTCAAGTTCCCGAATCACTTGATTAAATAGACCACTCCGTTTAGGAATTCTTTGTCTCGTACACATCCTTCATAGCTGACAATGTAGTTATACGCACCAGCATCTCCTGGTCCCCCAAATACACTTCCATCCCAAGCTTCTTGTGGGTTGTTGCTTTGAAATACCAATTGGCCCCAACGGTCGTAAATGCGTATGTCGTACGGGCCGTCATAAAATGTGGCTGGCTTAAATACTTCGTTTAATCCATCGCCATTGGGTGTAAATGCCGTTGGGAAATAAAAGGTATGGTCGTTAACTGTTACTCTAATCTCTTTAGGCGGAACGCTGCAACCATTTACATTCAGGTCGATGCTATATGTTCCGCTATCGGTTAGCCAAACGTTTTCGATGACTAAACGACTTCCACTAAACTGCTGGCCATTATTTCGAGACCACGTATAAATGCCTCCTGCTACCGAATCTACTTCGAGTTTAAGTGTATTACCTGTACACAATCTTGTTTTCCCTCGAATGGTAAACGGAGGAATTGGGGGTTCAATTCGAACGAAAATAGAATCTGGCAGACTCCTACACCCATTTTGTATGGTAGTACAAAAATACCACCCAGTGTTGTTACGATTCGCGTTAGGTATCACGGGATTTCTTGAACCGCTACGGTAGTTGAGAGGGCCTCGCCAGTCGTAACTCACACCTGCAATGGAAGAAGCGAAAAGTGTGACGGTTTCTCCATGGCACACCGGGCCGTTTGAACTTAAAACAGGTGTTTCAGGACGAGGGTCGAAGTTTACTTGGATATCTTGGCTTAACTGTCCGCACCCGTTTTGGTGACTCACAGCACAATTGTAGATGCCAGATTCTGTAACGCTGAGTTGATGACTTGTTGCCCCAGGAACAGAAATGCTATTTCGGAACCATTGATATTGCACTGAAGCTTGTAACGGAACTTCAAGAACTAGGGGATCACCCTCGCAAAGATCAAAAGGGCCAGGTCGGACAGCCACAGCAGATGGCGTGGTAAGTATGTTTACGGTTATGCTATTGGAGCTGTCGGAGCAACCTTGTTGGTTAGTTACTATGAGTTGATAAGTGCCCGATTGAATTACGTTCAAAGTGTTTGCAGTGCTCCCGGCCAATACCAGCCCGTTCCTGAGCCACTGAAAGCTAAGATTTGTTCCTGTTGTTGTGGAAGTAAATCGTACTGACTCCCCAGCACAACGAACGGTTGAGTCGATGTTGCTGATGCTTACGGTAGGCTGTTGAAAGAGTTGAAGTTCCGTCGCTAGGGAGGTGTCGAAACAGCCCGTAGCTGTATGCGTCACAATAACCCGATAAAAGCCAGGTGTACTTGTGCTCAAGTTGCTCGTTGTTCCGCCTGGAATTGGAGCACCATTGAATAACCACTGGTAACTTACACCAACTTGAATTGGCGCACTTAAGATTTGATTGATGCCTGTACAAAATCCGAGAATGCCCGAAGGTTGCATCGTTGCCAAAGGCAGGGTATCTACCAATACATTTACTGAAGCGCTAGTATCGGTACAACCTTGCAAATCGGTAACCTTGAGCACGTAGGTTCCTGATGTAGTAACGCTGATACTGTCGCTGTTTTGAGGCAGTAATGAACCATTTCTATACCACTGATAGCTAAGCTGACTGGAAACAGGGCCCCTTAATATGACCGTATCTCCCTCACAAAATTGAGCTGGACCGCTCAACAGCAGCGTAGCGAGAGGTTGTGGTCGCATTCGTATGCTAACCGTATCGCTCGAATCGCGGCAACCCGAAGCATTTGTGACTACAAGTTGATAATCGCCAGCTTGACTCACCGTTAAACTTGAGCCGCTTTGTCCGCTAAGTAAAACACCATTCCGCAGCCATTGAACGGAAAGACCGGCAACGTTCAGCGCTTGTAAACTCAAGCTGTCGCCTACACACAAGCTATCGCTGGACAATGGGGCAAGGACAGCAACTGGTAGTGGATTTACAAGAATGGCTTGACTCAAACTCGTGTCGAAGCAGCCGTTGGAGGTAGTCACGATTACACGATAGGCACCTGACTGTCTCACCAAGAGCGACGGAAAGGTATCGTTAGCGAGGATGACATTATTTCTAAGCCATTGATAGCGTGATCCGACGATGCTGGAAACCTGCAAAGAGGTGCTGTCGCCTAAGCAGAAGTTGGTTGGCCCATTGATGCTTAGCGTAACGTTTGCTGAAGGGAATTGATTTAGCGTAATGGAGTTTGAAGCTGCCGTACAGGTGTTGGTGTCGGTAATGATCAGAACATACTGGCCAGGTAAACGCGCGACGAGGCTGTCGCTTTGGGCTCCAGGAACGGCTACGCCATTTCGGAGCCACTGGTAAATCAATGATGTGTCGCGATTTGCGCGTAGAATAACGGTATCGGAAGGGCAAAAGGTAGTCCTGGATGAATAGATAGAAACCGTCGGCAACGGATGGACGGTTATACTCCGAGCCAAGGAAGTGTCGCGGCAACCATTTGCGTTGGTCACAATTACGCGGTACTGACCACTTTGGTTAACAGTTAAATTTGAATTGTTTTGTCCCGCTAACAAGGTGTCGTTTCTCATCCAAGAGTAACTCATACCTGCAGGACCAGCCTGCAAGTTAATGCTACCCCCTTGGCATATCTCGTTGGGATTGGGCTGCAACAAAACAGCTGCTGTTGTCGGAAAGTTGGTTACACGAATGGTGTCACCAAAAGCAATACATCCCAGTGTATCGGTTATTCTTGCGACGTATTCGCCTGTTGCTCGTACGGTTATGAAACTGTCGGTTGCCCCAACTAGTGCAACGCCATTCAGAAACCATTGTAAAAAGCCGTTTCCATTCCGGCTTACGCGTAGGGTGGTACTATCGTGGTTGCAAATATTTAGTTGCGCTGCCACAAGACGCGATGGTGCGTTTGGTGAACGGAAAAGCAACTGTTGTATTCTTGAGCTATCGCGACAACCCTGTGTGGTAGTTACAACGAGTCGATAATTGCCGCTAAGGCGGGTAGTTAATACAGAATCGGTGTTGGGCAGCAATACATTATTCCTGAACCATTGATAGCTTAAACCGCTAGTTGAAGGGCCCGCCAATCGCGCAGAATCCTCGGTACAAAGTACACTATCGCCCAAAAGGTTGAGCGTTGCCGTTGGAGATGGGAACAAACTTAGTGTGGTTGCCGAAGAAGTATCGAAGCAGCCAGAAATATACCGCATGACCACGCGGTACGACCCTATTGAATCGGTCGTGAAGGTGCTATCGGTTGCTCCAGCTATGGGCTGATTGTTACGAAGCCACTGAAAGCTTGCCAAGGTATCGAACGGGGCACGGAGACGGACGCTATCTTCTCGGCAAAAAGAAAAAGTACCCGATGGCTGAATTGAAGCAATAGGTGGACTTACCGTTTGCACAACAATTCCTCCGCTGCCAGTTGCTCGGCAGTTGTTGGAATCGGTAATTTCGAGTTGGTACGTTCCTGCCGTGGTTACTCGTAATACAGAGTCGGTTGCCCCCGCAATCACTACACCATTTCTAAGCCATCGGTAGGTATAACCCGCTTGGTGGGAAGCCCGAAGTTGAACGGTATCTCCTAAGCAGACTATGGGCGGGCTAAACGAAGGTGATATCGTCGTATTTAGTGGTGGCCTTACCGTTACTTGAACCGCTGCTGCTGTATCGGTACAACCAAAGATACTTGTGGCCTCTACCTGATATCGCCCCGAACTGGTCACAACTAAAACCGTATCGGTTGCAGAGCCTGGTCGAATTGCTATGCCATTTCGGAACCATTGGTAGGAGTTGCCGAATGCAGGAGCGATACGCAAGCGGGTGGTATCGCCATTACAACTGCTCAATGAACCCGACAAAACAGCAACGGCAAGTGGTCCCGGCAAAAGATATACTTGCACTGTATCGGCCGGACTGATACATCCATTCACGCTTATCCGCAAGAGATAAGCTCCGGTTTGGCTTGATCCAATACCCGGAATGATCGGATTCCGTAAGTTGGAGCTAAAACCCAAAGGTCCACTCCAAATGTAAGTCGCTCCGGGAACACTGTCGGTCAAAAGGCGCAATGTATCACCAGGACAAAGCGCTGAATCAACCGCCGAAGCATTTGGCCTTGCAGGAATCGGATGTACTATGACCCGTGTAGTATATAATTCTCCTACACAGCCATTGAGCGTAAGTTGAAGCTGGTAAATGCCAGTATCGCTTAAGCTGGAATTGGGAATTATAGGTTGACGTAAACTGCTACTGAAACCGTTGGGGCCTGACCATTGGTAACTAGCTCCTGCAACTAAATCGGCTGTAAAGCGAATGGTATCACCAACACAATAAGGGCCAGTGTTATTGATGTTGGGGTTAGCAGGCTTGGGTTTTAAAACTACCAACACCGAATCGTCTTCACTTCGGCAGCCGTCAACGATTGTCCATGCCTTATACCAGCCCGTATCGCTGAGTGCACTAATAGGGATCACTAGTTCTCGCCCAAGCTGAATTCCTCTCGGGGTAGTCCAAGTGTATTGAGAGGCTCCAACTATGCTGTCGGCCCAAACCCTAAGTGTATCGCCTTCGCAAATTGGTGAACTTGCACTCGAATTTGTAGAAGTTTCAACCAGGTAGCGAGCGAAGTCGGAAAAAAAGCCATACCTACATCCTGATGAAGCTCCTCCATTGATTATCCCCATATGGAACTTTCCAGCAGTATTTATGAGGAGCTGGCCACTATTCACAGCTACTTGGCCGGTCGTAAATTCTTTACGTGCATAAACCCAAGCAGAATTGGTTCCGGGCACTGTATCAAAATCACTCGCTACCAGTCGGTTTGTATTTCCGTTTAGGGAAAAACTCGACTGGTTGCCATTTTCTGTAAAAACATAGAGCCCAAAGAATTCATTGGTTGTGCGAGTAAAGCCAACCTGGCTTGAACCAGTACACGCAATAGGGGGCAGAATGGCCATGCCTGTTTCACATCCAAAGCCTGAGATGTGCATGAAGTACACGTTTTTTGTGGCTTGAACGTATATCTGATCTGAAACGAAGGTGTCTTGAAAGGTTTGCCCTCGATTTAGTACTGTTTGTAAAATGCCATTGATGTAGATAGTGGTGCTATCGTGCACCGCAAGTATGTATACTTTTTCCCGTATCTGTCCAGCCACTTGATCTAGAAACCCTCGAATGGCAATGTACTCTTGTCCAATGATATTGACTGGAATCAACTGGTCGCCTAATAAATCGAAACAGCCACCGCCGTAAATGTTTCCACCACGTACCGAATCATCGGTAATGGTTATAGCGATTTTTTTGTTAGATGTTATTCTTGTTCCACGAAGTGAAACGTTCGCTGCTTGCGATTCAGCTCTAAAGCTGTAGGTCTGGCCCCTGTTTAAGGTAATGGTAACCGGAGCCATCCCCGAACCTTCTAAATTTGCTGTAGGTGTAATCGTTATTTGAGTGTTGTTTTCCGTTGCTACTACATCTATTCGTTCATGTCCATGTACATTGGGCATCTCCTGCTGTGAAGGGACGAAAAAGTCTGTACCTAGTGCATTTCGGCCTTTTAAGGCAAATATATCCGGGTTGTTTCCCGCAGAAATAACTTCGTAGTAAGCTGTAATAGGTGTTGTGGCTGTAATTAAAAACCCTTTGGATAAGATGGAATTGTGGGGGCGGTTTTCAATGATGTCGAGGTTATTATCGCCGGTAAAGGTCACGGTATTGGTGCCATTCGCACTTACATTAAGCGTTACAGGTGTAAAACCGGGGTTGGCCGGCATGCTGATGTTCACAGTAGCTGCTTGGCCTTGAGATGTAACGCGGAATCCAACGGGCCGGTCGCTGTGTCCGACAGCAACCTCTGGCGCAACAAACCAAAATGTGGTATCGGTTTGCGCTATACTTGGATGTACCACTAACAGTTGCAAGCTTAGAGCGAGCAAAACAACAAGTGGATTAGTATGGTGCAATAACCTGAGCATATATTTCCCTCAGGTTCAGCTTAGTTTCAGAAAAGTGCTTCGCGTTCTATGAACACAAAGAACAGGGAGTAGTTTGAATTTAAGATTAACTTATGAGTTTATTTCGACGAATAAATGAATTTTCTATCCACACAGATCAACGAATTAAGTTGACAGTACCTCTTCCTACCGCTTCACGAAAGTTGCAGTCTCTATAGGTGTATACAAAAGTATAGGTGCCTATTTCACAGGCCTGTCCGAACCTTGTTCCATCCCACCAGTCTTCCAAACGCTCACTATGAAATACCAACTTTCCCCATCGATCATAGATATCTAGCGTATAGGGGCCGTCGTTTTCACCAGTTGGCCCAAATTGTTCGTTGAGTCCATCACCGTTCGGACTAAAGGCAGTGGGCCATAACAGTTCTGAATTTTTCACACGCACGATTTCCTCATAAACCGTAGTACAGTTACCTCTACTAACGATTAAGCTGTATTTCTCCGCCCCACTTTCTTGTGCAGCCTCTAACCGGAGCATTCGTTGAGGGATAGTGTCACCATTGGGCAGTACCCAGCGATAGTTTGCCCCAACCAAGGAGTCAGGATTTAGCTTTATGATTTGCCCCGGACAATAGGTTCGGTGTCCGGTAATTTTAATTTCTGGCAATGGATCGGCAATAACCAAAAGCATAGAGTCTTCGAAACGGACACAACCTGCAATTTCTACGGTTAGATAGTAAACCCCAGCCTGTTCACGATTTAACGAAGTTAAGCTTAGCGACTGTGATGAACTAAAGTAGTTGTTAGGACCTGTCCAGCTGTATGTGGCATTGTTGTAAGTTGGAGCTGACAGCGAAAAGTCCCCATACAAACAGCTTTGGGCGGTATCGGGGATGCTTGGAGGCAAAGGTCGTTGCATAACCTCCAGTCGTGCACCGGGGATTAGGCGTTGACAGGTATTTTGATAGATGATTTCGCAGGCATAAAATGCAGTTTCACTCACCCAGATTTGCGTGCTGGTAGCTGACGGTATAGGTAGCCCATTTTTGAGCCATTGATAACGGGTATTGGTAACGGAGTCAATTTGTAAAAGTGCCGAATCGCCTTCACAGAGTTGTAATCTGGAAGCCCGTATTTGAATTGAGCTCACATCATTCAGTAGGGTAGTTGTGATGGTTTGGCTCCAATTTTCGCAACCAAAACTATTCGCAACAAGTACTTGATACGTTCCGCCAATTCTATCCACTAGCCTTGGGCTTATTTCCCCTACGAGCTGCAGCCCATTTCTGTACCATTGGTAACTGCTACCGCCTGAAGCGACTAGGATCACGGAATCTCCCAAGCAGAATGTGGGGGATCCAGTAACACTAACGTTGGAGATCGGTCTTGGATTGACATGGGTAATTATAAAATCTGATGTATCCGAACAGCCATTGGTATTAAATGCAACCACCTGCCAGTTGCCGCTAGCGGTAACCGTCCGGATAGAATCACCGCCGGCTACCGCGGCACCGTTCAACAGCCACTGATAGCTGCTTCCGCCGCTGGCACGGAGTACGACTGAATCGCCGGCGCAGAAGTTCACCGAATCGAGAGCCACTAAAACCGCGGTGGGTAAATCGTAACGCGTGGTAGTGATGAGGTTAGAGGTATCCGAACAACCCGAAGTGTTGAATGCAATCACTTGCCAATTGCCGCTGGTAGTTACGGTTCTGTCAGAATCGCTACCGGCCACCGCAGTACCGTTCAACAACCACTGATAACTGTTTCCGCCGCTGGCACGAAGTACCACCGAATCGCCAGCGCAGAAGTTCACCGAATCGAGGGCTACCAAAACAGCGCTGGGTAAATCAAATCGGGTCGTAGTGATAAGGTTCGAGGTATCCGAACAGCCATTGGCATTAAATGCAACCACCTGCCAGTTGCCGCTGGCGGTAACCGTCCGAATAGAATCGCTGCCTGCCACCGCGGCACCGTTCAACAACCATTGATAGCTGCTTCCACCGCTGGCACGGAGTACTACTGAATCGCCAGCGCAGAAGTTGACTGAATCCAAAGCCACCAAAACAGCGGTGGGTAA